>Ga0123356_10002553_pt1 | contig 19449 bp, 15 predicted proteins | sample TergutEmb28metaG_2_FD_92546 | JGI IMG/M metagenome (GOLD analysis project Ga0123356, IMG submission 92546) | Embiratermes neotenicus P3 segment gut microbial communities from Petit-Saut dam, French Guiana - Emb289 P3 | ecosystem: Host-associated > Arthropoda: Insects > Digestive system > Gut ...
GTGCAGCTCGATCGGCGCCTGGCGCCCATCCAGCACCACATCCCGGCCGAGCAGCACGGTGCCGCTACCGTGGATCCAGGGCCGGCGCCCCCAGGCGGTGGCTCCCGCGCCCACACGGTGACATCGCAGCAGCTTCAGACGATTCCACCAGCTAGCCAGGATCGACACATGCCACCTCTCGGCCGTCCCCGGCTCGAGCAAACGCCGTGCCGCTGCAGCGCCTCATCGGCGCGATCGGTGTTGGCAGTCAACGCCTCTGCAGTCGCGCCGGATGCCAGCACTTAAGGCCAATGCTGACCACGCCGGAGGGCGGTCAGAGGCCGGGCAAGCGCATTTCACGGGCGATGAAGCCTCACAATCGATGAAACAAGGCGAGTCGGTAGCGTGCAAATTCTCCCCGCTCCGGCACCACGCATTTCCTGACGTGCGGCGCGGCGTGCGAGCGCAGAGCGCGCTCCTGCGCTGCATTCTTCTGTTTGTTCGGTACCAGCCAATCTGCTTGCGGCGGGAACTGAAGCCCCCGTACCAGCGAGCACAGTGGGATTCTTCGCCCCCCGGCGCGCGGCAGGCAATGGCCAGCGTTGCGCGCGATGCGCTTGACGCCAGCAAGGCTTGGCTGGGCACGGCACGGCACGGCGTGAAGCGCCATCACCGCCTGGGCCGGTGACTCCTCACCAGCGCCCCCTCGGCCAGCGGCGAATCGCTCTTCCTCAGTACCCCACCGCAGCGACAAACAGGTGCAGCCGGACGTGCTTGCCGTTGGAGTAATCGAAGCCCTCGATCACCGCGCGCTCGCCGACGGCGCCCGGCCTCGGCAAGCTGGCCGTGAAGGCAGGCAGCTCGCGCTCCTCGACGAGCGCCGCACGCGAGCGTTGCATCACCCACGCGGCCGCTTCACCCGCCGACACCAGCTTCGTGTCGGTGCCGTTCTGGAAGACGATGCTCGGCTCGGCATATCCGGCCACGGCCAGGGCCGCACCTGGAACCATCTGGTGCAGTCTCGCAACACTACGCTGGCTGACCCAAAAGTCGGACGCAAGAGGTGCAACGCCGACCAGCAGGCCCACCTGCGCGATGCCGCCAGCTGCCGCCAGCGCCAGGAAGCCCGACCTGTAAGCCTGCTGGTGCGAGTACCACCAGGCCACAAACAGCGTCGCGATGGCGGCCGCGGCGGCCGGCAGAGCCCACAGCGAAAAGCCCTTGCCATAGACCATCGGCAACAGCAGGGCCACCAGGGCGAACACCACTCCCGCCAGACCCCACACCCCGCCCCAGACCCGGCCCGCCAGGGCTGCGCGACCCCGCTTGACCGTCTCTGTTCTTGAGACCAGCCAGGCGCCAATCAGCATCACCAGAGCAGGAAAGAGCGGCAAGGTGTAGTGCCAGAGCTTGGTTGGAACCAGCTCAAACATGACCCAGGCAGGGCCTGCCCAGGCGAGCGCAAACTGCACGCTCGGCGCTGCGCGCTGCCGCCACGCGTGCGCCAGCGCAGGCAAGAGGAACAGCGAGGCGGGCCAGAGTGTGAGCGCAACAGCAAGCGTATGGAAGCCCGGCGCTTGCCCATGTCCCTCCTCGCCTCTGAGCAGCTTCGGCAGCAGGTCCTCCCCCACCGCCCGGCTCAGGAAGGCCCCGTGGGTCTGCTGGGTGACCGCCACCATCCAAGGCGCCACGAGCAGCACGGTCACTGCCAGGCCTGCCACCGGCCGTAGCAAGCGCAACCAGCGCGCGCTGCGGTCAGTCACACACAACGTCAACACCGTGAGCAGCGTGATCGCTAAGGTGATGGGCCCTTTGACCAGAATGGCCGCGGCCGTTCCCAGCCAGAAGGCCGGCACGGCCCAGCGGGGCGCAGAGGGACCGCCCCGGGATTGCAGGTAGATCAAGCCGAGGCTCCCCTGCACCAGCGTGGTGCAGGCCAGCAGCGCCGCATCGGTCGTTGCGATGTGCGCCTCTGCTACCAGGACCAGCGAGGTGGCCAGCGCGAGCGCCGCAAAGAAGGCCGCGCGGCGATCAAAGAGTGTGCTGGCAAAACGAAAGGTGAGCAGCACCGCTGCCACCGCGGCCAGCAGCGAGGGCAGCCGGTAGGGCCATGCCGCTGTGCTTTCCGGGGTGCTGAATGCTCGCACCGCAGCCGATTGCAACCAGTAGATCCCGGCGGGCTTCTTGGCTCGCAGCTCGTCCTGGAATCGCACGACGACGTAGTCGCCGCTCTGCAGCATCTGCCGGGTGGCCTGGATGAAGCGCGCTTCGTCCCGATCCGTGACCGGCAGACTGGTCTGCCCCGGCAGGTACAGCAGCGCACAGGCCGCCATCAACAGCAGGTAGGGACGGATACCTGCCAGCACAGGCTGCAGGAAATCTCGCGCTGGAACCGCGACTGAGACGCTTGGCTCCGGGGAGCTCTCCCGAGGCAGGTCTGCGGAATTCAGCAAAGCGTTGTCGAGCCTCTCTAGGTGGTGAACGCGCGCGCCTGGGATTCAGCCTTGGTGCGCGAGCTGTGCCTCGTGGCTCCGGCGATCTGCGCGCGCACAATCGCGGCAAGCGCGCTGGCAAGCCCAGTTACCACCAGAATGACACGCAGCAGCTCTTCTTGCGGGTGGTGAGTTCGAGTGAAAGCGAGAGCAATCGCGCCCGCGACATAGATGCCCGCTACTATGAGTGTAGCGCGGCCGGAAGGCCGGTAAAAGCGCTCTGCCAGCTCGTTCCCCGCCCAACCGGCGGCAACTCCCAGCGCGGCGCCGACCAGGACATCTGCCGGCCAGTGCGCGCCAACCGCGATCCGCGACCAGGAGACCAGCCAAGACAGAGACAGCACCAGCAATGCCACCCACATGCGTCGTCTGACGACTTCGAACCCGAGTATCACCACGGTGGCGATCATCCCGGCCATGACGGCATGCCCGGAAGGAAAGGTGTTCATGGCCATCGGTGCATCGATCAGATGCACGCCATGATGCGCCAGCACGGAGCTCGGCCGCGGCATGTGGAAGAACAGCTTGGGGACATGCGTCACCAGCAGTGCCACCGGAGCGGCATACAACGCGGCTACATTGACGCGTGGCGCAACAAGAAGTAAGGGTGCAATGAGCGCCATCTGCCAGAGGCCTTCACCGAACATAGTGATGGCCGCGAAGACTGCATCCGGCGCGTAGGCGGCGCTGGAATGGTTGATCGCGATGAATAGTGTGGAGTTCAAATTCGCGAGCTGCATCAGGCCGGCAGCGAGCAGCGACAAGCTCCCATAGCCAATCAGCGTCAGCAATGCCGTATCAGGCGCTTCCACCCGAGATTCGAGTGCCACGAGTACGCTTCCTTCACAGTGCATGACCTCTGCCGTAGTCTAGCGGACCAAAGTTTCGGACATCTTTCAATACTTGACAGATTGATTACAGCTTACTTGCGCCCCTTGCTGCAGGGCACCCGCACCTACTGGCCTTGGCGTCCGGCCCGATCGCCGCTCTCAATCATTCTATGTTCTATGCGCTGCTGTTGGTCCGGATCGCCGCCCGTGCGAGAGCCGCGTGCGCCGCACCGCAGGACCGCGTCCCGGAATCGCCCAAGGGTGATACGAGGGCTCCGCTCGTTCCGCTTGCCTGGCGCATATCTCCTGCGCGTGCGCCTTCAACGCCCCCGAATCAGTGCGTTCAAGGTGGGTCCGGACGAGCTGGAAACAGCAACCAGAGCCTCAAGGCGGCCAGCCCCGGCACGAGCGCGAAGATGCTTGCAACCTGGGCGCTGTCAAGAATGAGCTGCCGCGGCTCGCCGCTGCACCCGGGCGACCCACCGCAGCTCGCGATGACTCTCGTCACGCTCCAGAACAGGGCGCCAGCACCATGTTGGACACGCGCACGGCTCCAAGCCCAGGGTACCGACGCCGGGTTATAGCGTAGTGAGACCTACGCAGCGCAAGGAATCGCCCGTCACGGACGACAGCGGTCAGGCGCGCCAAGCCGGCATGCGCCAAGCGCGAGCAGTGCGCCACGACCCGGGGGGTCACTGTAGCTGCCTGCGCGGTGTCCTCCTGCCGCGCGCCGGGACCGCCGCTGCGGTGTCTCACGACAGCTGTCACATTGCGCTCACGCACCCAGCAAGATGAGTCAGGTCAGACATGTGGTGCCCAGCATAAGGCCATGCGTGACGACCACTGGCCGGCGCATCATCCACCCGGGGTGACTGCAGACACGCATCAAGACACAGCAACAAGCGAGCTGGACGCTGTGCGGCTCCCAGTGCTGCTTGTCGCCGTGAAGACACGATGCGTATCATGGCAGCTGCATTTGCACCTGGAAGCTAAGCAACATGAAGACCAGCGCTCGCAATCAGCTTCGCGGTAAGGTGAAGGCCGTTCGCAACGGGGCGGTCAACGCCGACGTCATCCTGGACCTTGGCAGCGGCCTGGAGATCTTTGCGAACATCACCAACGAGGCGGTTGAGGACCTTGCGCTGATGCCCGGACGGACGGCGACCGCTCTGATCAAGTCGAGCTTCATCCTGCTGTCTCCCGACGCCGGCATTCGCATCAGCGCGCGCAACCGCCTGCCGGGCACCGTGGTCGAGGTGATGCCTGGAACGGTCAACGCCGAAGTCAAGCTCCGGCTCGCCAGCGGCACGATCCTGAGCGCCATCGTCACCATGGAGAGCGTGCTGGAGCTCGGCCTCGCCGTCGGCCAACCTTGCACGGCCCTGATCAAATCCTCGCATGTGCTGATCGCCGTTGACGATTGACCAGCGACCTGAGCCGCGCGGCGGGCACATGTTGACCGGCGGCTTTCGATCCAACTCCTCACCGCAGCCAGTGCCACGATCCAAAGCGCGCGGTGTTGGCTGCATGTGCCCGCTGCTTCGGCAGCACGATCGCAGGCCAGCGGCGACAATGACAAGACTCTGCCGCTGATATTGCAGGAGCCGCGCGCGCGGCCGCACTCCTCAGCTCAGCACCGAGCGAGCGGTCGATGCCCTCGCTCGAGGACGCTGAGTGATCCGATACCTCCTTGCTTCGGGGCACGCCCTCCACAGCACCCTCGCGTGGCGGGCCGCAGGAGCGATGACAGCATGCCTGGTGCGTGCCAGACTCTCGTGACGACTCCAGGTAGCGGGTCGGCATGCGAGCCCGGAGCTCCGGACAAGCCTAGAAGGGGGGAACCAATGAACGCGAGCAAGCTGCTGCGGGCGGGAGGCGTGCCAGTCGCGCTGCTGTTGCTGATGTCGTCGGCGCTGGCGCAGGCGCCGAAGGACGCGGCTCCCGCGCCGGACGGGGCGGCTCTCTACGCGCGCCGCTGCGCCACGTGCCACGACCACGCACGCGCGCATGTTCCTGCGCGAGCCGCTCTGGCCAATCGGTCGGCGACCAACATCGTGATGGCGATGAAGACCGGCGCGATGCAGCCCCAGGCTGCGGGGCTGACGACCGAGGAGGCTCGTGCCATCGCCTCATTCCTGACCGCCGCAGGCGGCACCCGTGACGCAGGCCTGCATCCCAACCTCTGCCTCAAACCGCTGCTGCCTCTGCACCTTGCGGCGACAGGCTGGAGCGGCTGGGGCCGGGATCTGACCAACAGCCGCTTCCAGCCAGACTCGGGGATCACAGCCGCAAGTGTCCGCCATCTGAAGCTGAAGTGGGCTTTCGCCTATCCGGGCCTGATGACCTGGGGCCAGCCCACGGTGATGGGTGGCCGGGTATTCACGGCCAGCACGACGGGGCAGATCTACGCGCTGGATGCCCTCACCGGCTGCACAGTGTGGTCTCTGGAGGTCGGCGCTCCCGTCCGCACAGCCATCTCGGTCAGCGCGCGCAGCGATGGTCACGCGGTCGTCTATTTCGGCGACACCTCTGCCAAGGTCCATGCGGTGGATGCCGACACCGGTACACAGCTGTGGTCAGCAAGAGCCGACGAGCATCCACTGGCACGGATCACGGGCGCACCCGTGCTGTTCGGCGACCGTCTGCTGGTGCCGGTGTCCTCGTATGAGGAAGGCGCCGCGGGTGCGGCTGCCTATGCATGCTGTACCTTCCGCGGCAGTGTTCTCGCTCTCGATCCGGCCACGGGCAGGACTCTCTGGAAGCGCAGCACGATCGCTGAACAGCCCAGGACGTACCGACGCGCAGGCGGTCTCACTGACCTGTCTGGCCCCGCCGGCGGCGCGGTCTGGGACGCCCCGACCATCGATCCCGGACGCGGCGTGCTCTATGTCGGCACCGGCAACGACTACACCGACATCAGCTCCTCCACCACCGATGCAGTGCTGGCCATCCGCCTCGAGGACGGGCAGATGCGCTGGGTGCGGCAGCTGGACCTGCATGACAGCTGGGCAAGCGGCTGCGCCTTCGGCGGCCCTTGTCCGGAGCCTGCCGGGCTCGATGCCGACTTTGCCGCCTCGACCATCCTGGTCACCGTGCCCTCGGGGCGAGAAGTGCTGGTGGCCGGCCAGAAGTCAGGCGATGTCTACGGCCTTGACCCGGATGAGGCCGGCAAGGAGCTGTGGCACACGAAGGTCGGCAGCGGCGGGATCTTTGGCGGCATCGAGTGGGGCATGGCCGCCATGGACGGCACGGTCTTCGTCGCCATCTCGGACTCGCTGACCAGTTCCTCCGCCGCGCCGCGGCCTGGGCTCGCAGCCCTGGACGCGCAGAGCGGCAAGCAGCTCTGGTGGACCCCGGCTCCCCAGGCGAGGTGCTCCTGGGGAGAGGAGGACTGCCGGCACGCCCAGTCGCAGGCCGTCACGGCCATTCCGAGCCTGGTGTTCTCCGGCTCCCAGGACGGGCATCTGCGCGCCTATGAGGCGCACAGCGGCCGGATCGTCTGGGACCTGGACACGGCCCGGCGCTTTCCGGCAGTCAACAGTGCCTCGGCACACGGGGGCTCCCTGGACGGCGGCGGGCCGGTGCTCGCCGACGGCGTCATCTACGTGAACTCCGGCTACGGTCAATTCCTGGGGCGCGGCGGCAATGTCCTGCTGGCCCTCAGCGTCGATGGGCAATGAAGCATCTCACGTCGCGAGCCGCCGGCTGACCCTTCGCATGCCGTAGCTCATTGCCCGCCCCTGCATGGCACTGCCTGGCAGCCGCGGGAGCTCCGGGCCCGGTGCTCTATACTGCAGCGCGTCCGCGGCGGCGCTCGAGCGCGTGAGCCGCCGGCACGCTTGTTGCAGCTTGCGCCGGGCAAGGAGCTGGCCCGTGGCGAGGTACTGCATCGAGCTCACACTGCGCTGGTCGCCGGAGGTTGGTTTTATGAAGAAGGTCACTCTTGGGCTCATGGCTTGCTGTTCTTTGTCACTGACATCGATCGGCCTGGCGAGCTACGCCGATGACCGGGCCGAGATCGAGAATCTCTCTAACCGATACATGGTGGCGGTGGACGCAGGCGATATCGAGACGGTCATGTCTACCTGGGCGGAAGACGGCGTGCTCGACTGGGTAGGCGGTCACGAGCACGGCAAGGCCGCGATCCGCAAGGCGATGTCTGGCTTCGGCGGAGCCCGCCCTGTCGATATCCCGGAAGGAGCCAGGTCACGCCCGCGGACCCACCATCAGATCGTCAACCATGTGATCGATGTCAACGGCAACACGGCGAAGACCATCGCGTACTGGTTCGCGATCACCAACAACACGCCGCAGAAGGATGTGCAGCTGCTCTACTTTGGCCACTACGAGGACGAGCTGGTCAAGCAGAACGGCCACTGGCTGTTCAAGCACCGCAAGGTCTACAACGAGTCCGAGCAGAACCGCGAGGTCTTCTACCCCGGCCTCGGTGAGAAGGACCCGCGCCAGCAGAAGAAGTAGCGGCGCAGGCGCTCTCCCAGGCGAGCTTACGCCTGGGAGAGCGCACGGCCGATCAGGCGACGCCGCCAGGACCAGCTTCCAGGCCGGTGGTTTCGCGCTCGTGCATGCTCCGGCTGACCTGGCGGCGCCAGCGGGTGAGCCTGTGCCTATAATGAGTCCAGCGAACCCGCGGCCGCCCGGTGCCGCAGCGGGGTCCGCAGTTGAGGGGGCAAGAGAAGCAGCCTCGAGGAAGCCACGCGATCCTCGAGAGAAGCCGTTCCTTGGGTGACGTGTCGGCGCGAGCTGACCAAGCTTTCAGGAGCGCAACCGACCGACCCGTCAAGGCACCTCGAGAGTCACTATGATCATCAACAGGGTATCGCAACTGCTCGCGCTCGCGGGCCTGGCTTATGCTGCGGCGGGCCACGCTGCGGGCGCTACAGGCACAGCCTGCGACGGGTCCTGCCTGTCCGCGATCGGCGATGAATACCGTGCCGCCTACGTGAGTCACGACAAGGCCCGGGCACCGTTCTCCAAGCACGTGCGATTCACCGAGAACGCCGTCGAGCTGTCATTTCCGGATGGCAGCTGGGATGTCGTGACCGCCGAAGTCGGTCCGGCGCTCACGTTCACGGACCCGCAAAGCGGCGGAGTGGGAATCTATACCGCGATCAGGATGCGGGAGGTGCCGGCATTCCTCGCCATCAGGCTGAAAGTGGAGCACGGCGAGATCACGCAGATCGAGCACCTGCTCTCGACCCAGCGCGCAGTGAGCGGCCCCCCGACCCCGTTCGGGGATGTGACCCATCTGGTGCACGATCCCGAGATGAGCCGGCTGCTGACAGATGCCCAGAAGCGTCCGCGGCAGGAGCTCATCCGCATAGCGGATGGATACTTCTCTACCCTGGCCCGTAACGATGGGACGCTGCATACCGTCTTCTCCCCGAAGTGCCACCGTATCGAGAACGGCATGGAGACGGCCAAGGACGGTTGCGCCACCGCGTTCAAGCTGGGCGTGTATCACTTCAATGAGCGAGTGCGGCGCGAGCCGCTGCTGGTGGACGAGGCCCGAGGGCTGGTGATGTTCCGGGGTTTCATCGATCACAAGGGCACCATGATCGACTACCAGCTGACCGATGGCACCCAGCGCAAGTCGCCCTTCGCCGAGCCGCACACCTGGAGTTTCCTGGAGACCTTCAAGGTGAGCGACGGGGAGGTCGGACCCGTGGAAGCTGACTTCATCGGCTCGCCCTACTACTCGAGCTCGCCATGGAGCAAGAAGGCGCAATGACCTTGCAAGGGGCCAAGCGCCGGCCGCGGCAGCACTTCCAGCAATCCGTCAAGAGGCATCCCGATGGTTGATTTCGCACAGGTCGCGACCAAGGTGGGCTACTTCGCCCCGGAGCGCTTCGAGGGGGAGATCTATGACTGCGAGGTCCAGGGCAAGATCCCGAAGGACCTGAACGGGACCTTCTTCCGGGTCGGTGGCGACTGGCTGTATCCGCCCAAGTTCGCCGATGACGCGGTGCTCAACTCGGACGGCTACATCAGCGCGTTTCGCTTTCATGACGGCATCGTGGACTACAAGGGCCGCTTCGTGCGCACCAAGCGCTTCGAGGCCGACCGCGCGGCCGGGCGCCAGCTGTACGGCTACTACCGCAATCCCTATACCGATGACCCGAGCATCCGCGATCCTGCGCGCCCCAACCTGCGCACCGTGTCCAACACTGCGCCGCTCATTCATGCCGGCAAGCTGTTCGCGCTCAAGGAGGATGGCCTGCCGCATCGCATCGACCCCGTGACGCTTGAGACGCTCGGTGTCTGGGACTTCGAGGGAGCGTGGCAGAGCCAGACCTTCACCGCCCATCCCAAGCTCGATCCAGTGAGTGGGGAAATGGTCGCCTTCGGTTACGAGGCGACCGGGCTCGCGACCAACGATGTATTCATCTACACCCTCGACAAGCACGGCAAGGTCACGCACGAGATACGTACCAAGACGCCGTACCTCACAATGCTGCACGACGTCGCGCTCACGCAGAAGCATTTCATCATCCCCATGTGCGGCTACGTCACGAGCCTTGAGCGTCTCAAGGAGGGCAAGATTCACTGGGGCTGGGACCCGAGCAAGCCCGGCTACATCGGCGTCCTCTCCCGCAGCGGCGATGGCAAGGACGTGCGCTGGTTCAAGTGCCCACAGCGCTGCATGATGCATACCTTCAACGCATACACCAGTGGCGACAAAGTCGTGCTGTATGCGCCGTTCTGGGACGGGAACTTCTTCCCGTTCTTTCCCAACGTCGATGGCTCTGCCTGGGACCCCAAGCTGGCACGTGCCTTCATCCGCCGTATCACCCTGGATCTCAAGTCAAGAAGCGACACCTGTAGCGAGGAGATCCTGTTTCCTTTCCAGGTCGTCGATCTCGGCAAGGTGGACCCGCGCTTTGTGTCCCTCGAGCAGCGCTACGGCTTCACGAGCTTCGCCGATCCGCAGCGCCCCTTCGACGAAGCGCGCGCCGGCAACATCAAGGGGCGGGTCACCAACTGTTACGGACGATTCGAGTTCACCACTGGCAAGCACGAGGCCTACTTTGCCGGCGACACGCATAGCTTGCAGGAATGCAGCTTCGTCCCGCGGCCGGGCAGCCGTGAGGAGGGTGATGGGTATCTCGTGGGAGTGGCTGCAAACTATGCCGAGATGCGCTCCGAGCTGATCATCGCCGACGCCAGCAACCTCGCCGCCGGTGACGTTGCCCGGGTGATTCTGCCCTTCCGGGCCAGCGCGCAGGTCCACGGAATCTGGGCATCCGCGGAGGAGCTGTGAAGGTCACGCGACGCGCGCTCGCACGGATCTGCGGCGCGCTGCTGGCAGCTATTGCTACAGGCGGCGGTGCTGCGCGGACGCAGCGCAGCACAACGGCTGCTCTGGCCGCATCGAGCCGGGGAGCCGCACTCCGGGGGCCTCCCGTCGTGTCTTTCTTCCTGGATCAACCCTACCTCGACACGAGCGGACGCGCCACGCCCTATAGGCCCCCGCTTGGCTTGCGGAGCGCTCAGCCGCTCGCCGGGCTGAGCGAGGAAGAGCTGCGCCGCATCGCCCCGCATGCCTAGGCGCCTTGCCCGTTGGAAGGGAACATCGCACCGGCGTGCCAAGCCCCGTTGCTGTTCCACGCCCCCGCAAGACAGTCCGACACGAGACCCGATGCAAGCGGAGTTGACGCATGAGCAAGCGCTGGCTAGTCCTCCTGATTCTTGGGTCTGTGTGCTCGGGCACCGAGTCAGCTACCCCGCAATGGTTGCAGAAGCAAGCCGCCGCGAGTCTGGCGATTCTCTCGGGCACGATCCGCGCGCCCGGGCTGCACAAGGCCGTGCGAGTGCAGCGCGACCGATGGGGGGTTGCACACATCTATGCGCTCGATACGCACGATCTGTTCTTCGCGCAAGGATACGTCGTCGCCCAGGACCGGCTCTTCCAGATGGAGCTGTGGTAGCGGGCCGGACAGGGGCGGCTTGCCGAAGTGCTCGGCGCGAGCGCCGTCGCGCGCGACATCAACGCGCGGCGGCTGCGTTACCGCGGCAACTGGTCCGAGGAATACCGCAGCTACGCTCCCGACACACTGGCAATCCTCCAGGCCTTCACGGCCGGCATCAATGCTTACATCCAGGCCATCACGAGCCAGGGTCGTCCGGGTCTGCCGGTGGAGTTCCAGATCGCGGGATTCAAGCCCGAGCCCTGGACGCCTGAGGACTGCGTCAACCGCCTGGCCGCCTACTCGATGATGGGCAACGCGCGGGCCGAGCTGCAGCACGCGCAGGCCGTCTCGCTCCTCGGCACCGAGCGCGCCACCGCCCTGTTTCGCTTGAACCCGCAGGTGCAGCTCGCTCCCGCACCGGGAATTGAGCTCTCGGGGCTCTCCCCGCAGCTGCTGGCCAACGTGGTCAGCAGCGATGCGCGCATGCCTTTTCCAGCCTCCTCGCTCCGGGAGAGCAACAACTGGACGGTCTCGGGAGCTCTCACCGCCAGCGGCAAGCCGCTGCTCGCCAACGACCCGCACCGGGTGATCGCGTTGCCTTCCCTGCGCTACATCGTGCACCTCAATGCCCCGGGTTGGAACGTGATCGGTGCCGGTGAGCCGGGCCTGCCCGGCGTCGCAGCCGGGCACAACGAAGAAGTGGCCTGGGGCTTCACCATCTTCGGGATCGACCAGGAGGACCTGTATCTGGAGACGCTCAACCCTGCCGCTCCAACCCAGTACCGCACCGCTCGCGGCTGGGTGCCGATGCGGGAGGAGCGCGACACCGTGCACGTCCGGAACGCACCGGATGTGAGCACCGTGCTGCATTTCACCGCGCACGGGCCCGTGCTGTGGGAGGACGGCCGGCACGCGCTGGCGCTGCGCTGGGTTGGCGCGGAGCCGGGCACGGCGGGCTATCTCGGCTCCCTGACGCTCGACCGGGTGCATGACTGGGAGGAGTTCGAGCGCGCGATGCCGCGCTGGAAGGTGCCCTCCGAGAACATCGTGTTCGCAGATCGCAAGGGCGATATCGGCGAGCACTCCACCGGGCTTGCGCCGCTGCGCACGCGGTTCGACGGCCTGCTGCCGCTCCCAGGCACGGGCGAGTACGAATGGGACGGTTTCATCCCGAACGAGAAGCTGCCGCACAGTCACAATCCCGCGTCCGGTTACATCGCGACGGCCAATCAGAAGACGATCCCGGCAGGCTATCCTTATGCTGTCGGCTTCGAGTGGGCCGACCCGACACGCTTTGACCGGATCGAGGAGGTCCTGCGTGAGGCGAAGGCGGCGGGCCACAAGCTGACAGTCGCCGACATGCAGGCCCTGCAGTCGGATGTCGTTTCCCTCTTTGCCCGGCGCTTGCAGCGGCTGCTGCGGCAGGCATCCAGCCGCCATCCCCTCGGGGGCGATCCAGCACTCACACAGGCCGCAGCGCTGCTGTCCGACTGGGACTGCGCGCTCACGTCCGACTCACCGGCGGCCGCCCTGTACGAGATCTGGACGACCCAGCTGCGTCAGGCGGTGACGGTCCGGTCGGTGCCCGAGAGCGCAAGAGCGATGTTCGGGACCTTGCCGCTCGAGTGGGTGGTGCCTGAGCTCGAGTCGCTGCGCACGCCCTCTCTGGCAGAGCGGGATGCCGCCGACCGCGACAGCCTGCTCATCAGCACCTTGCGTGAGGCCCATGACAGGCTCGCCCAGCTGCAAGGGGCGGACCCTCATCGCTGGTCCTGGGGCAAGCTGCACCCGGTCTACTTCCGCCATGCGCTGGATGGCGGCGAGGGTGAGAAGGCGCTCTTCGATCTCGGCCCCGTGCAGCGCTCCGGAGACGGGGAGGTGGTCCAGGCAACTGGCTTCTCCGGGACATCCTTCGAGCAGATCTCCGGCGCCAGCTACCGGGAAATCTTCGACTTGAGCGACTGGGATAGCTCGGTGGCCATCAATGTGCCAGGACAGAGCGGCCAGCCCGGCAGCCAGCACTATGCCGACCTGCTGCCGCTGTGGGCTTCGGGGCAGTACTTCCCGCTCAAATTCTCGCGGGCCGCCGTGGACAAGGTGACCACCGACGTGCTGACTCTCGAGCCCTGAAGGCGCGAGCACGAGCCACCGGAAGGCCGCATCAGCGCCACCCGTCACGGAGCGCTCAGGCTTGCTTGCACGACCCCCGGCCAGAAGGATGATCACCGTGGCCTTCGCAGTGCTCGGGGTTCTCGCCGGAGTCCTGTTTGCGGCCGGTCCATTGCTCGGAGCGCGCGGCTCTGTACGATCGTTCCTCGCGGCCGCATTCCTGGGGTTACTCGTCGCGACCGTGCACTGTCTGAATCTCAAACGGCTGCTGCGCCCGAATGGTTCATCACCACCGTGGATGCTCCTCAGGTTCAACTCTCTGTTGCTCGCATTCTTCGTGCTCGGATTCGTGGGTCTGTGCAGGCGGGCGAGCAATCTCCATGACCTTCCTCTGATCATGGCGGCCTACGTCCTCCTGGGACCGCTTCCCTTTGCCGTGAATCTCCTTGACCTCTACCGGCCCTACCCGACCGAACCTATGGTGCCGGCGCGTCGGAAGCGTGAGTAAGGTCAGCACTGCGCGGCACTGAAAGAGAGGCCAACGGGCGCAGCAGCGTCGCAGGACCTGCGGCGTCGCCGCCGAGCGACGTCAGCGCCACGCAGCGTCGTGTGGCGTTGGCTCTGCGCTGCACCCCGCCACACACCGGCGTGCGTATTCCTCAAGCAGACCCGATCAAAGCCAGCCGGTCCGGCTGCGGAGACCCTCCTGTACCTCTGTTCTGCCTCACGCTGCCGCCCCTGCTCACATTCCTCTGTGCACAACCTCGTCACCCTGCTGCAACCTTTTCGCATCCCAGCGCATCTAAGTGCTCAGCTTCAAGGGGGGCTTGCGCCGAGATGACCGTTTTGCGAGTCACATCGCCCGCATCGCACAGCCTGAGGGCGCTACGATCGCCCTCGTGCTGTATCGAGTCATATCCGGTAATTTTCGCCAGCGCGGCGATGGGTGACGGGTTGCGTGCGAACTGACGAGCAAGACGAGAATGCGCCCGCCGGCATGGAGCGCACGGGCCCGACGGCCGAGCGATCCACCGCGCTGGCAACCCGGGACGCTGTGGCGGCCATCCTCAACGGCAAGCGTGCCCTCCTGTTGCTGGCGCTCGCCGGCTGCCGGCTGGCCTCGGCCAATGACCTCATCGACCTTTACCGTCTCGCCCTGAACCGCGACGCCGTGCTGCAGGCGGCCATCCACCAGCGTGATGCCACGATCGAGGCACGCCCCCAGGCGCTGGCGCAGCTGCTGCCGCAGCTGAGCGCGAGTGCCAATGCCGCCCGGGAGCGCGAGGGGCTGCAGACCGGAGGGCAGAGCCCGCTCGGGCCGACGAACCAGGTGACGAATTGCACACTCGCCTCGAGCCAGCAGACGCAGACCTGCTATACCGACGTGCACGGCTATGGGCTCACGCTGAGCCAGACACTCTGGAGCTTCCAGTCCTTCAACCAGCTGAAGGAAGCCAACTTCATCGCGGCGGGCGCAGAGGCCACCTTGCTCGCAGCGCAGCAAGCATTGCTGCTGCGCGTCGCCACCGCCTACTTCGGAATCCTCTCGGCGCGCGACCAGCTGGTGACGGCCCAGCAGGCACGCGAGGCGTTTGGCACCCTGCTCAGTCAGGCGCAGACGCGCGAGCGCATCGGAATCAGCCCGCGCAGCGACGTCGCGGAGGCGCAGGCATTCTATGACGGGCGTGAACAGAGCGTGATTGATGCAAAGAACGCGCTCGATGATGCCGAGCTGGCCCTGACTGAGATCGTGGGCACCCACACCCCGGATGTCGCACCGCTGCAGGAGAGCATCCCCTTGACCTCCCCTGACCCAGCCTCGGTCGAGGCGTGGGTGACGTCCGCGAAGCAAGACAACCCCGCAGTGCGCGCAGCGCAGCTGCAAACGGAGGCCGCAGATCGCGACATCGGCGTGCAGCGTGGCAAGGGCCTGCCGACTCTCACGCTCAACGGCAGCACCACCCACACCTGGCAGGACCTCACCTTCGGAGGCAACACCTCGATGGACTCCGTGGGGATCTCCTTCACCTGGCCTCTGTTCCAGAGCGGCGCAGTCGCCTCGCAAGTACGGCAGGCCCGCGCGACCTACCGGCAGTCGCTGTCGCTGTACGACACTGCCCAGCGCGACGCGGAGCGCCAGACACGCGCCGCCTATCGCGGGGTGGTCACCGGCATCGCGCGCATAGCCGCAGCGCGGCGGGCCGTCGAGTCAGGCCGTGCGTCCGTCGAAGCAAGCCAGCGTAACGTGGAATTCGGCACTGGCAGCGTGTTCGATCTTCTCACGCAGCAGACCAACTACTACGCGGCGCAGAGCGCCTACAGCCAGACGCGCTACGACTACCTGACCGCGCTGCTCACGCTGAAGCAGCTGGCTGGAAACATCGCCGAGCACGATCTCGAGGTGATCGATGGGCTACTGGTGGAGCAGCAACGTGATGGCGCAGGCAAGTGAGCGCAACCGCCCATGAGACTCATCACAGACCCGCATGATTCCAAGGTTCGCGACACCTCGGGGCAGGATGTCCTGATTGATCCTGCACCTGGCCTGCGCCGGCGGCGGCGCCTGCTGCTGCTCGGCGGCGGTGCAGCCGTCCTTCTGGTTGTGATCGCCGGCCTGGTCTTCAACGCCTGGATGACCTCCAAGGTGGTCGTGCCGCGCGCCCGCGTGCGCATCGCCACGGTCACGCGCGGCTCATTCGTCCGCGACGTCGCCGCCGACGGCACCGTCGTGGTCGCCAACAGCCCGACGCTTGTCGCCGTGGCGGTCGGTACGGTCACATTCAACGTCGTTGCCGGCGATCCGGTGACCCCCGGGGAGGTGCTCGCAACGGTCGACAGCCCCACCCTGAAGAACGAGCTGGATCGCGAGCGGGCCACGCTCGATGGCCTCACGGTCGCGGTGCAGCGTCAGGAGATCGAGACGCACCGGCAGATCCTGGAGAGCAAGCAGACGGTGGATCTGGCAGCCACGCAGGTCAAGGCGACCGAGCGCGAGCTCGAGCGGATGAAGAGCGGGCTCGAGCAAGGAGTGGTGCCGCGCCGCGATCTGGACAAGGCGCAGGACGCACGCGATGACGCGCGCCTCACCTACGATCATGCGGTATCCAACGCGCGCCTGCAGGAGGACACTCTCAACTTCGACTTGAAGACCAAGCGCACCGATCTCGAGCGCCAGCGGCTGCTCGTTGCCGACCTGGCACGCAGAGTCGACGCCTTGAGCGTACGCTCGCCGGTGAAGGGGATGGTGGGCACGCTCCTGGTCAGCCAGAAGGCGACCGTCGCGGAGAATGCGAGCCTTCTCACCGTGGTGGACCTGTCAGCGCTGGAGGTCGAATTCAGCATCGCCGAATCGTACGCAGCGGACCTAGCCCTCGGGATGGCGGCCGACATCAACTACGCCGGCAAGAGCTATCGCGGCACCGTCAAGGAGATCTCACCTGAAGTGCAGCAGAACGAAGTCAAGGGGCGGCTGCGCTTCGCGGATCATGTCCCGCCCGGTGTACGTCAGAACCAGCGTGTCAGCGTGCGCATAGTCATGGATCAGCGCGACAACGTGCTGAAAGTGGAGCGCGGCGCGTTCGTCGATGCTGGCTCCTTCGCCTACCGCGTGCAGGGCTCCATGGCGACGCGCCAGCCGGTGAGGCTCGGGCCGATGAGCATCGGGGAGGTGCAGGTGCTCTCCGGCCTCAAGGAGGGCGATGAGATCATCGTCTCGAGCGTGAGTGAGCTCGGCGATGCACCGCAGGTGCGCTTGAGCGATTGAGCACGCGAGCCCTGTAGCTGCGTGACCGTGGATTCGTGAGCGATTCAAGAGCAAGGGGAGTGTCATGATCGAGATGCAGAGCGTGCGCAAGGTCTTCCGGACCGACGTGGTCGAGACCCATGCGTTGCGGGAGCTCACCCTGAAGGTGGAGCGCGGCGAGTTCCTTGCCATCACTGGCCATTCCGGCTCCGGCAAGACCACCTTCCTCAATGTGGCGGGTCTCCTGGAGGAGCTTGACGGCGGCCGCTACAATTTCGATGACGAGGATGTCAGCCGCCTCACGGACGATCAACGCTCGCGCATCCGCAATCAGAAGATCGGCTTCATCTTCCAGAGCTTCAACCTGATCCCCGATCTCAATCTCTACGACAACGTCGAAGCGCCACTGCACTACCGCCGCATGCCCGGTCCCGAGCGGCGCCGCCGGGTCACCGCGGCGCTGGAGCGCGTCGGCCTCAGCACGCGCATGCGACACATACCGGCGCAGCTCTCGGGCGGCCAGCAGCAGCGCGCGGCGATCGCGCGCGCCATCTGCGGTGACCCAAGAGTCATCCTCGCCGACGAGCCCACCGGCAACCTCGATACCACCATGACGACCCAGATCATGGATCTGCTGAAGGAGATCAACGCGGCGGGAACCACCATCCTGATGGTGACCCACAATCCGGAGCTCGCGCAGCAGGTGCACCGGCAGCTGCACATCGTGGACGGCCGCATAGATCAGGTGCAGCAGTTCAAGCCGCTGCAGCCCGCGCAGGAGGCCCGTTCGGCGGCGGGCTGAAGGAGGCGGACACATGTTCATCCATGACCTGCGGCTTGCATGGCGCAGCCTGAGGCGCAATCCGGTGCTCTCCGCGCTCATGATCGGTGCGATCGGCGTCGGCATCGCGGCCTCTATGATCGCGGTCACGCTCTACCACGCGCGTACCGGCCACCCCATTCCCTGGAAGCACGACACGCTGTATGCCGTGACGCTCGATACGCGCGACAACACACCCCCGCAGAGCTTCGAGCGCCATCCGGAGTACCCGCCGATCCAGCTCACCTACCGGGACGCGCATGCCCTGTATGCATCCAAGATCCCGGTGCATTCGGTGATGATGTACACGGCGGGTCAGGTGCTCACGCCGGCGAACAAGGGTCTGAAGCCCTTCAGGGCCAACGTGCGAGTCACCACGGCAGACTTCTTCGCGACCTTCGACGTGCCGTTCCTCTACGGCTCGGGCTGGTCGCGCCCGGAGGACGATGCGCCCGGCGCGGTGGTCGTGCTGTCGCGATTCATGAATCAAAGGCTCTTCGGCGGCGCCAACAGCGTGGGGCGCGAGGTCGTCCTCGATGGCCACCCCTACCGCGTGCTCGGTGTCATCGCGGCCTGGGCGCCCCAGCCCCGGTACTACGACCTGAATACGATGGGGGGCGGATTTGACATCCCGGAGGACATCTTCATCCCATTCGGTTGGCTGCAGGCCCGCAAGCTGATGACTGCAGGCAACATCAATTGCGTGAGCATGCATGCCAAGATCGAGAACTTCGATTCGCTCCTCACGCAGGAGTGCGTCTGGCTGCAGTACTGGGTCGAGCTGCGCGGCCGTGCGGACCGTGACCGGTTCCAGGCCTTCGTGGACAGCTACACGGACGAGGAGCGCAGGCACGGCCGCTTCCCGCGCAAGAACAACAATCGCATCGTCGATGTGCCGACCTGGCTTGACATGCAGGACGTCGTGGGTGATGACAGTCGCCTGCAGCTGGTGCTCGGGTTCGTATTCCTCGGCGTGTGCGTCCTCAACACGCTGGGGCTGATGCTGGCGAAGTTCCTGAGCGCGGCGCCAGTCTCCGGCCTGCGCCGAGCCCTGGGGGCGCGTCGCATCGACATCGTCCGGCAGCATATCCTCGAGGTCGTGGTCGTGGGCCTGCTGGGCGGGGCCGTCGGTGTTGCGCTGACCCTGGGCGGGCTCGGGGCGCTGATGGGTCTGCTGTTCATTCCCCAGCTGACCTTCAACGACAACCCGGACCGGGTCGCCTTCGTGCAATCGCTCGCGCACATGGACACCACCGTGCTCGGGGTGGCGATCCTCCTGTCTCTCCTCACGGGCATCCTGGCCGGGCTGTACCCGGCCTACCGGATCGGCAGGCTCGCACCGGCCACTTTCTTGAAGACCCAGTAAGCCTCGAGGCAACCATCATGGAAATCCGTGCGCTTGTGTCGTCAATGTGGCGCAGCAGGACCGGGCCCCTCTTGGTGGCCGCGCAGGTCGCTGTGACCCTCGCCGTGCTCGTGAACGTCGCTTACCTCATCCAGCAGCGCCTGCAGGATGCCAGCAAGCCCACCGGGCTCGACCTTGCGAACA
>Ga0123356_10002554_pt1 | contig 19448 bp, 17 predicted proteins | sample TergutEmb28metaG_2_FD_92546 | JGI IMG/M metagenome (GOLD analysis project Ga0123356, IMG submission 92546) | Embiratermes neotenicus P3 segment gut microbial communities from Petit-Saut dam, French Guiana - Emb289 P3 | ecosystem: Host-associated > Arthropoda: Insects > Digestive system > Gut ...
ACCGCCTTTTTGAAGAAAAACAGTTGCGAAACATTAATCCTTTGCGGAGATATTATTGATGGCTGGGCGCTCATGCGGAAAAAAAACAAATGGAAACGGCGTCATACAAACTTCTTTAAAGCGCTTTTAGATATTCAACACACCACCAAAGTTGTTTATGTACGTGGCAATCACGATGATTTTATGGATAGCGTTTTGCCGTTAAAATTTGCAAATATTGAAATCGTGCGAAGTTATATCCACACAAGTGGCGATAAAAAATATTATGTAATTCATGGAGATATTTTCGACAAAGTTACTTCTTGTTATACCTGGCTCGCAAAATTAGGAGATATTGGATATTCTATTTTACTGAGAATTAACGATTCCTATAATAGAAAACGGCTAAGAAACGGATTGCCATATCGTTCCATCGGTAAAAAAATAAAGAATAAGATAAAAGCCTCTGTTTCATACATCAGCAATTTTGAAACCCACCTTGCCGTGGTGGCTAAAAAGAAAAAATGCCATGGCGTTATTTGTGGACATATACATCATCCTGAAATTAAAACATTTCCTCAAAACAACATACTTTATCTTAATGCCGGCGACTGGGTAGAATCTTTGTCTGCATTAGTGGAAAATTTTGAGGGAAGATGGAGCATTTATCGTTACGAACAAAGATTAAAATCGGAACTATGAAATATTTGTTTATTGTACAGGGAGAGGGGCGCGGGCACCTCACACAGGCTATTTCGCTTTCGCAAATACTGAGACGCCACGGACATGAAATCGTAGAAGTATTGGTGGGAAAAAATTCTAATAGCGAAATTCCTGAATTTTTCGTAGATAAAATAGGCACGAAGGTGCATAAATTTGACACTCCTGCTTTTGCACTTTCCACTTCTGAAAAGAAAATTAAGATTTGGAAAACCATTATATCTAACGTTACCCTCGGAAAACTTAAAAAGTATTATAAAAGCACAGAATTTATTCACGAAAGAATAAAAAAATGCAAACCCGATGCGGTAGTAAATTTCTATGATATGATGGCAGGTTGGACAAACTTCATCTATCGAGAAACCACGCCTTTTATTAATCTTGGGCACACATTTTTAATTGACCACCCAGATTATACCATTCATTCAAAAAATAAGCATGAAAAATTATTACTAAGAATAAATAATGCTTTATGCTCGATAGGCGCAACGAAAATATTAGCGCTTTCCTTTTATCCCATGCAAAAATACCACAGAGGAAACATGATTGTAGTTCCGCCGTTGATGCGCGAGGAGGTAAAGAAATTAAACCCAATTAACGGAGAATTTATTTTAGGCTATATGGTACGAAACGGTTATCTTAACGAGGTAAAGCAATGGCATAGAAAAAACCAACATGTTGAATTACACATTTTCTCTGATAAAAATGAAATTGAATTAAATCCCAACTTTGTAATGCATGGAATTGATGATGAGGTGTTTTTGTATTATCTGGAAAAATGCAGCGGGTATATTACCACTGCGGGCTTTGAATCTATATGTGAAGCCATGTATTTGGGAAAACCTGTGTTAATGGTTCCTACCCATCTTGAACAAGAAATAAATGCTGCCGATGCTGTTTTGGCAGGCGCCGGCATATCATCAAACAGTTATGATATTGGAAAACTTTTAGAATATATTGAAAGTGCACCGGAAAAATCAGACACTTTTAATAAATGGGTGGACAGTGCGGAGGAGATATTTTTACATCAACTTACTACAATATAAACATGAAGCACATAAACAACCGTGAATTGAGTTGGCTGCTATTTAATGAGCGCGTTCTGCAAGAAGCTCAAGATGAAAATGTTCCTTTGATTCAGCGCTTGCGGTTTTTGGGCATTTTTTCCAATAATCAGGATGAATTTTTTAAGGTAAGAGTAGCTAACCTCATCCGTTTGGCAGGATTAAAAAGCAAGAAAATAGACTTAAAAACAGACCGTTTTTCCCCGAAAGAATTACTTTCTTTAATATATAAGCGCATTGATTGTGCACAAAACAGTTTCCTCAATACTTATGATGAAATCATTGAGAAGTTGCAAAATTACAACATACATATTGTTAATGAAGAGCAAATTACGGAAGAGCAGAAAGATTTTTGCAGAGATTATTTCATTTCAACGATACGCGTTCGTTTAGTGCCTTTAATGATTAGAAAAAGCGCTGAAATGCCTTTCCTTCCTGATGGAAAAAGCTATTTAGCTGTTAAAATGTTGAAGGAAGGAAAAATGAATGTAAGATATTCTATCATACAACTCCCTGTAAGTGCGTCATGTCCACGATTTGTGGTGCTGCCTTCCAAAAACGACAGCACCGATATTATTTTTTTAGATGATATTATTCGAATGTTTTTAGACGATATGTTTTTTATGTTTAACTACGACACCATATCGGCGCACTCCTTTAAAATTATGCGTGATGGAGAATTGAATTTAGATGATGATGTGTTTAAAGGATTTGTAGAAAAAATAGAGCAAGGAATAAATGACCGCACACGGAGCAGAGCGATTAGACTGGCGTATGATAAAAATTTGCCCCACGATTTTTTAAAGCTATTGATAAATAAATTTGAATTAAATTCTTCTATTGAATTAGAAGCCGGTGGAAAATACCACATGCTCCGTGATTTAATGAAATTTCCCAAACTATCGCCAAAATTAGAAAACCATACTATTAATCCTCTGTTTCATAAAGCAATAAATCCTTGTGAAAGTATATTAAAGGTAATTAAAAAGCAGGATATTCTTTTAGCTTATCCCTATCATACTTTTAAACATTTGCTTGATTTTTTGCGCGAAGCAGCTATGGATCCCCGCGTGGAATCTATTTTTATTACGCTGTACAGAACGGCTGAACATTCCAAAGTGATTAATGCGCTGCAAAATGCCGCTAAAAATGGAAAGAACGTGGTGGTAGTGATTGAATTGAAAGCGCGTTTTGATGAAGAAAATAATATTGATACAACTACCGAATTACAAGAAGCCGGCGTTAAAGTAATTCATTCAACGGAAACTTTAAAAGTGCACTCAAAATTATTGTTGGTAGAAAGAAGAGAAGGTAAAAGTGAAAATAAGGGCTATCTGTATGTAGGAACCGGCAATTTTAATGAAAAGACAGCGGAAATTTACTCCGATTTTGGTTTATTTACATCCGATCAGGAATTGGTAAAAGATGCACGAAAAATATTTGATTTTCTCGCCAATACACATACCCGGCATGGATATAAACATTTTTTGGTTTCCCCATATTATATGAGAAAGCAAATAGAAACGATGTTGGATAATGAAATTAGATATGCCAAAGCAGGAAAAGAAGCCTATTTTTATGCCAAATTCAATTCCTTAACCGATGAAAAGATGATCATGCACTTATATAAGGCAAGTAAAGCAGGAGTGAAAATTCGTTTAATGATCAGGGGAGCGTGTTGCCTTCAATCGCAAATAAAAGACCTCAGCGAAAATATTGAGGTAAGAAGCATCGTTGATAAATACTTGGAACATGCCAGAATGATTATTTGCTGCAACCATAACAAACCGAAAAGCTACATTCTCAGCGCCGATTTGATGACCCGCAACCTTGACAGACGCATTGAAGTGGGCGTGCCCATATTTGATAAAAAAATTCACAATACCTTAAGTGATATTTTTGAAATTCAATGGAAAGATAATGTGAAATCGAGAACATTAATCAATACGGGAGAATATATTTACGTGGAAAATGCAGAGAGTGAGCCTCCTGTTCAAAGTCAAAATGTTTTATATGAATATTTTAAGTTGAAAAATGATTAAAGAAACGATTGCCGGAATTGATATTGGCTCCAATGCCATTAGGCTGCTCATCAATTATGTTGAAAAAGAGCGAGAAACGACTACATTTAAAAAAGCGCTTTTTATTCGTGTTCCTTTAAGACTGGGAGAAGATGTTTTTACATACAAGAAAATAAGCACTGAAAAAACGACTAAGCTTTGTAAAGCGATGCGCGCTTTTTCTGAATTAATGGAAGTATATGATACTCATAAATTTAAAGCATGTGCCACCAGCGCCATGCGTGAAGCGGTAAATAACAAAGAGATTATTAAATTAATAAAACAAATCTCCGGAATAGACGTAGAGATTATTTCCGGCGCCGAGGAAGCCAAGTATGTTTTTGCTGCTACTTCATTAGAATCCAATCCTATCATTGATAAAAGCAAATCGTGCCTTTATGTTGATGTAGGTGGAGGAAGTACCGAACTCATTATTTATAATGAGCAACAAAAAAAAATTATATCAGAGTCATTTCCCATAGGAACTGTACGCATGTTATCTAACTCTGTTCAAGGTAGTGAATGGCAGTATTTTAAACACCGACTCAAAAGCATAGCAACTACATATAATCCTGCATGTATTATAGGTTCGGGAGGAAATATAAACAAAATTTTCAAAATACTTGGCAAAAAAGAACAGGAACTGATTACCTGTACCGAAATAAAATCGCTGTACGATAAAATCGTGGAAGTGTCTTATGAAGACCGTATTAAAAACATGAAATTAAATGAGTATCGTGCGGATGTGATTGTTCCTGCGCTTAAAATTTTCCTTACCGTGTGCAAACAATGTAATATTGAGCAAATTATGGTGCCCAATGTGGGGCTTGCGGATGGGATTATACGGCAGCTGGCGCGGGGGTAAATCTTCTCTCTTTAAACAACGAAATATTATCGTACCATTTTTATAAACATCATTTAATATTTCCGTAAATATCACTTAATATCTTACAAGCATTTTTGCACTCAAATTAAATCAAATAAAAAGAAACAATGAAAAAAATCAAAAAATTCTTAGCAATGGCTGCAATGGCAGCAGTGGCTGCAATGGTAGTGGTAACACTCGTAGGTTGTAAAAAAGATTGTAAATTAAACCCTAAGGAAGGTTATGTGATTGTTGGCGAAGGCGAAGACTGCTTTTATGAAGCATTAGTGTTGGATGGCGTACACGGAAGCGTTTCAGGTGTGTGGAAAGCAGGGACAACGGTAACCATTACCGACCAAGTTTGGGTTGAACATGGAAAAAAACTTATCGTTGAAGAAGGGGTAACCATTCTTATTCAAGATGGAAGTGCGAACGCATCGAATGCTCCTATCGAGTTTTTCGTAGATGGTAGTCTTCTTTTGAAAGGAACTGCAAGCAAACCTATTTTGGTTACCGTAGCCGATGCAAGCAAACGTACATTTGCAAACAGATACGCCGGTTTATGGGGCGGCTTCGTTGGTGGAAATGATTTTCAGGAATTATTGTTCAACTATGTTACCGTTGAATTTACAGGCGCTTTGTGTCAACCAAATTCTCAATCGGTTTTAGCAGGAATCAATGAAGCTGACAAAGACAGAACAGCACAAATTTTGACGAACAATCCTACCGGAAAAATCGTAGTAATGAACAGCACGTTCCGCTATGCCGAATCAGATGCAATGTATTTTATGGGTGGTCAAGCCATTGTTATGAATAACATCATTCACACAATCGGTCAAACGGATAATGACGGTATCAATATGAAAGCCGGTGTTAAAGTTGATATTGCTTACAATCTTATGTTTTCGGTTAACTCAAACGGCATGAAACTTTCATCATCAGGTCAATCTCCGGAAAGATCTCAAGCGTTAATTCGTGCTTACAATAACACGATTGTAAATTCCGGTTGGCGTCGTGTAAAAAATGTTAAAGGAGGCTCAATCTTCTTAGAAAAAGGCGCTTTGGCAAGTGTTTACAACAATTTGATTTTAAACAGCAAAATGATGGCAAAAACGCCGAAATGGAACAATCCAAGTCCGGCTGACGGCGCTGATCATGGCTCTATTCTTGACTATAACTTCTATGCTTCAGGTACGCAAACGATGATTGGACACCCGCTTTTAACCGTAGATGGCGTAACTATCGAATCGGCTTTCGCAGGATATACTATGACAGACAACGATTATTGGCATGATGGCCGCAATGGCACGCCGGCTTTGGAACAAAACAGCCTTATTGCAACCGGTTTAGGGCAACCTGAAATCTCTTTTAGAAACTTCGGATTTAACACTGTGCCTTTGTGGGAAGATCAGTATAATTCAAGTTGGGATTTCCGCGTAACATCAGCAGATTCTCCTGTTCTTGTTGGTGCAAACGGAAAAACTCCTCGCAGTAATTTTGGCGGCAATTATGCTCCTTATTTTTCAGGTAGCGGCTTGACTATTGATGGTCAAACATATAGATCGCCTGCTCCTAAGGCTCAATACGGAGCTTTCGGAAACTAAACAAAAGCAGTATAGAGAACAGGGGGAAATATTTGATTTTCCCCTGTTTTTTTGTTAATTTTGCCAAATAAAAACATCAAACAAAATGAAAAAACTAATTCTATTACTTTCGTTCCTCGCCATAACCTTTGGAGGATATGCACAAAAAACGTCTGAAACCATCAATTTCATTGTTGCTTCGGATATGGGACGACATGGAAAATCGGAGCAAAAAAACATCGCAGAAATTATGGCACGTTTTGTTGAACAGAATAAGGTTGAGTTTCTCGCAGTTGCCGGAGACCCCATTCACGATGATGGTGTAAAAAGTACCGACGACGAGGAATGGACGCTGAAAATTGAAAATGTTTATACCGCACCTTCTCTTCACGCAATTCCCTGGTATGTAGTTTCAGGCAATCACGAATACAACGGAAGTGTGCAAGCCATTTTGGATTATTCAACTATCAGCGAACGCTGGAACGCACCTGCACGTTATTTCGCCCAAAAACACACGATTGGCACAACAGGACAAAAAGCCTTGTTTGTGTACATTGATACACCACCATTGATTGATAAATATCGCAACAACGGTAAATATTCCGATGCCGGAGCGCAAGATATGGAACAGCAATTGCAATGGCTCGATTCGGTTTTAATGGTTTCAAATGACCTTTGGAAAATTGTGATTGGGCACCACCCTGTTTACGCAACCACCAACAAAGATGAAGAAGAAAGAACAGATATGCAGCTGCGTGTTGGAAAAATTTTAGAACATCGTGGAGCGGATGTTTATATTTGCGGGCACATTCACAATTTTCAACATATCAAACCCGAAGGTAGTAATGTGCATTATGTGGTTAATTCCTCCGCCTCAAACTCTCGCAAAATTCACGAGCCGAATTTTCAAGGATTAATTTTCGGCAATGCCGATCCGGGGTTTACGTCGTTTTCAATTAGCGAAAAAATATTGAGTTTTTCGTTCATCAATCATCAAAATGAACAGATTTATAGTTATACGATTGTCCGGCTATAGCATACAACCCAACAGTTCCGCCGCCGCCTTAAACGCCGCCTCCCCGGTTTTATTCCCCGTCATCATGTTGGCGATTTCTGCAATGCGTTCCGACCCTGCAATTTTTTTGATTTTGGTTACCGCTTTCTCGTTTTCAACATCCTTGTAAACAAGATAATGAACGTTGGCTTGCGCAGCAATTTGCGGTAAATGCGTAATGGTTAACAATTGGCGTTGTAAAGAAACCTCGCGCATTACTTCCGCTACTTTGCTCGCCATGCTTCCGGAAACGCCCGTATCTATTTCATCGAAAATAACGGTAGGCATAAAAGAAGCGGCTGAAATGATGGATTTGATAGCCAGCATGATACGCGATAACTCTCCGCCCGAAGCGGTCTTTTCTACCGGCGCCAACGGCATCCCTTTGTTCGCTGAAAATAAGAACAAAACCGCATCTGTACCTGTAGCCGTAAAAGAAGGCTGTGGAATGATTTCTGCTTTAAAAACAGCATCCGGCATGCCCAAAAGTGTTAGTTTTTTTTCAATCTCTTTCTCAAATAAAAGGGCAGATTCTTTTCTTTTTTCGGACAAGTTTTTTGACAGCAACATGGTTTTTTCTGTCAATATTTCATACTCTTTTTGCAAGGTTTCGATTTGTGTTGCCAAATTTTCAAATTGAGATAACTTTTCGTCAATTTGTTGCAATTTTTGTAATAAATCTTCTACATTTTTAACATAGTGCTTTTGTTGAAGCCGGAATAAAGTATCCAATCTATTCTCACAACGTTCTAATTCTTCGGGGTTTACCTCAACTGTTTCTTCTTTTCCGGCTATTTCAAATGCGATGTCTTTCGCCTCTACTAAAATCGCATCCAATCGTGTGGCAAAATCGTTAATTTTTTCATCGAAATTTGCGATAGACAAGCAAGCATTTTTTGCTTCATTCAATTGTTGGATGCAGTTTCCTTCTTGCTCCGATAAGGTTTGTAATGCGTTATATAACTGCATTTTAATTTCTTCTGCATTTTTTAAAAACGAAATTTGTTGTTCCAATTCGTCCTGTTCTCCTGCAAACAAATTTGCCTCATGCAATTCATCACTTTGAAATATTAAAAAATCTTTCTCTAAAGCTTCACGCGCTGCCTTTTCCTGAGCCTCTCCAAGCTCTTTTTCAATCTTTTTATATTGATGAAAAACTTGTTGATAGGATAAAACGTTTTCCCTTAATAACGCAAAATCATCTATGGTTTGCAATCGAAATTCCGGTTTATTTAACAATAAATGATGATGTTGAGAATGGATATCTACCAATTGTTCGGCAAGATCTTTCAGGATGTTAAGGGTAACCGGTGTATCGTTTACAAACGCTCTGGATTTTCCGTTTTCTAAAATCTCCCGTCTCAAAATCATAGATTTGTCGAAATCAAGATCATTCATCTCAAAAAATGATTCCAAATTGAGGTGTTGAATATCAAATTCTCCTTCTACAATACATTTTCTCTCAGTGTTATACAAAACGGATGTATCGGCACGGGCGCCCAAAATGAGCGAAAACGCGCCGATAAGTATGGATTTTCCCGCACCTGTTTCTCCGGTTATTGCGGTAAATCCTTTATCAAACGACAAATCCAATGAATCAATCAGGGCATAATTCTCAATGTGCAGAGCGCGTAGCATGCTAATTTTGTTGATTTATTGCTTCGTATTTCTGAGCATTAGACGGGTCTATCTGTTCATAATCTGAATAACTTGTTGTTTTTCAGACGGGCTTCCTTCTTTAAAAATATTGATAATTTCCTGTTGTTTGGTTTGCGTAAGAATCGTCATCAAAAACAATGCAGATTTTTGTTGATTAACTTGTTGCAACAACTTGAGTGACTCCAAGATAGCCGCCCGTCCCACATCGGGAGAATCTGCCATCACATCCAAACCCAATCTGTGATATTGATATAAAAAATCGTGAAATTTACTGTACGAGCTATTTGTAAAGTTCTCCATTAACCAATAGCGGTTTTGCTGTGATTCGCCCAATCCAAACGCCTTCCATCCGGGCTCAACAGCCGATTGATTAAGACTGATAATACTCTGACACTTGGTGAAATATGGCGCGCCGCCGTTCAAAGAAAAAGTATCGAAATCAACAGCTAAAAACAGATTCAAATAAAAAGCAATGAGCGAAGTTAACTGAGAAAGGCTACTGCCTTCGGCATACTCCAACGGGTCTCCATCCACATAAGCAAATCGAACGCTTTTGTCTTGAAAATTAAGCACGGATGTTTTATAATTTGACTTGAAAACGGGGCGTTGCAGCTGCAAAGTCATGGTGGCATCAAATATATCGCCGGATTGTTTAGACAAATTTATAAGAATCGAACATTCAATGCGTTCATCCATTTTCAATGTATATTGGCACCATTTTCTGTCGTTTACAAATTTGTACAACTCTTGCTGAAGCTGGTTAAATTTTTCGTAATTCGTTCCGGCAATGGTTTGGGAATTAATCGCAATGTTACACCGGAAATCTTGCGCCCCAAGTTGAAAAACGGCGGCTGCAAAAAATAGGGCTATGATTAGTTTTTTCATTGTTGTATAATGTTTTTTTAAAAAACGTGTGCGCCGGTTTTTTATTTTACGTGAGAAAGTTAATCTTCCGGAAACAAAGAATCCACAAACTCAGCACGGTTAAACATTTGAATTTGTTCAATTTTTTCCCCTACGCCGATATACTTTACGGGAATGCTGAATTGGTCGGAAATGCCAATTACTACGCCGCCTTTTGCTGTGCCGTCTAATTTTGTGATAGCCAGTGCGTTTACTTCCGTGGCTGCGGTAAATTGTCGTGCCTGTTCAATGGCGTTTTGTCCGGTAGAGCCGTCTAACACTAACAATATTTCGTGCGGCGCCTCCGGTATTTGCTTTTGAATCACGTTTTTAATTTTTGAAAGCTCTTTCATCAGCGGGATTTTGTTGTGCAAACGACCGGCGGTATCAATGATCACCACATCGGCTTTTCGCGAAATGGCGGAGGCTACGGTGTCGTAAGCTACTGCGGCAGGGTCGGCGCCCATCTTTTGCGTAATAATCGGCACGCCGGCTCGTTCTGCCCAAATCTCCAACTGATCTACGGCGGCTGCCCGGAAAGTATCGGCAGCACCCAGCATTACATTGTAACCCTTTTGCTTAAACTGATGTGCCAGCTTTCCAATCGTGGTGGTTTTGCCCACGCCGTTTACGCCCACTACCATAATGATGTATGGCAAATCGCTTTTGGGAAGCTCAAAATCTTCCAAATTATCCACATTGTTATCCATCAACAAATCTATAATTTCTTCTTTCAAAATTGTGTTTAACTGAGCTGTGCTGATGTACTTATCTCTGGAAACGCGGGCTTCAATGCGGTCAATAATTTTTAACGTTGTTTCTACGCCTACGTCGGAGGCAATCAAAATCTCTTCCAAATTATCCAGCACCTCATCGTCCACTTTCGATTTTCCGACTACTGTTTTGGCTAATTTTTGAAAGAAGTTTTCTTTCGATTTTTCAAGAACCTGATTCAGTTCTTCTTTTTTGTCTTTAGAAAAAAATGAAAACAATCCCATAACTAAATTTTTCGCGAAAATATGGTTTTTTCAGCACAGAGGCACGGAGGGCACAGAGAAGCACAGAGAAACACAGATAATAAATTTCGATAAAATGAGTTTAAAATATTAAAGCAAAAATATGGCACATAGCCTTATAGATTACGACCCCAAAATATTGCTTGCTTTGAGCGAGAGCTTAAAAGGCGACGCTAAGTTTACCGATTTTTTGTTTCAAAACGGATATCCGGAGTTGGCGGCTTTTTCCGCGGCGGTTCATTCCAATACGGAAGCGTTGCATTGGCTGTTAAAAAGCAACTATCCCGAATTTGGCGTATTAAGCAATGCTATTGATGGTGAAGCAAATGCCATAATGTGGCTTCAAAAAAACAAGTTGGATTTTTTGTCCATTTTTGCAGCGGCGTGCAGAAAAGAGGATAAAGCCATTCGTTGGTTTGTTGATAATAAGTTAGATATATTCCTCATGATGATTCGTACGATACATGATGAGTTGAAGCATCAGTCTTGGGATTCTTCGGATCCTCATCGGCGGCGGAATTAGTGGTTAGTGGTTAACGGTTAGTGGTTAGTGATAATGAGGGGGGTGAATGTGGGAGTTAAAAAAAATGTTTTGAGGTTTGGTCGTATTAAAAAAATCATATTTTTGCCGTCCCAAACAAAAAACGGTTCGGTAGTTCAGTTTGGTTAGAATACGTGCCTGTCACGCACGGGGTCGCGGGTTCGAGTCCCGTCCGGACCGCAAAAGAAATCGCTAACACTTTTAATTTCAAAATGTTGGCGATTTTTATTTTTGGATTTGCACAACATTTGCACAACTCATAATCAAAACACCCCGAACTTTGATAAATTCAGGGTGCTTTTTTCCAATTTTAAAATAATACTTTGTGGGCATTATTTCAAGTGCGAAGATATATTTTTTCTATTTCGCTTGCGCCGTCTGGAAAAATTAATGTTTATCCCTACTTTGCTGAGGTTTCATTATACCATATATGCCCGAATATGCCCCCTATACCCACCCAAAATTTTAGAAAAAGGGCGAAAAAAATAATTTAAAAAAAATAATTTTTATGTTTTGGTTGTTTAATTTTCTTTGCAAAAATAAACAATTATAAAATATTGATTTTCAGTATATTATTTTAGTTGCTAATGGGTACGGGGGGGGCTTTTCTTTTCTATTGTGGTGTGGTACAGTATAGGAATTTTTATTTTTTATGTTTTTGGCTACCAAAAAGTTATTTGTCATTTTTGGGATAAATAAGTAGAAAAATTGCTTTAAACCAACAACAAACCAAAATACAACCTAAAAAACGACCTAAATATATTATATAATAATATTAATGATGTTATATTTACGCTGTCTTTTTTTGTTTAAACTAAATCATCTATAACTACTATAATAGCAAAATTTTACTTCTGTAATTTATATACACGTAAGTTTATTTATTATTTTACTGTAATAAATTGTGGCGTTTTTTTGCAATTTTTGGAATATCCATAAAAGTTTGCGAATAACAAACGATTTTTTTTATTAAAATCTAAATGATTTGAGATGATGAAAAATTAAATTGAATGCTCCGAAATGTATTTTTTGTCGCCCATTTTTTTGAAAACTTATTAGAATTTTCTTTTTTCATTTTTTTTTGTTTGGCTTTTTGTTTGATTCCTTTTTAAGCGTTACTATGTAGGCAATTATATAGCAAATATTATAACCACTTAAAAATTAGGATAAAATAATTTTTTCAAAATAGGTTGAATAATAGAATTTAATTATATTTTTGCCGCGTATTAGCAATAATACACAGCTCCCCTTAGTTGGGAAAGACTAAGGCTTACCCCTCAAATGCAGAGGGGTTTATTATATAAAAACGTATGGAAGGGAAAAAGCAAAATGTTATAGTTTATGTAGATGGGTTTAATTTCTATTATGGGTTAAAGTCGAAAAATTGGCGAAAATACTATTGGCTTGATATGGTGAAATTTGCCGAAAAACTTTTACGCCCGCACCAACAACTTATTGAGGTGCGCTATTTTTCGGCAAAACCTACCGACCTTAATAAATCCAAACGGCAAGATGCTTTTTTTCAGGCAAATAAATTAAATTCAAAATTTTCATTACATCTTGGGAAGTATTTGACAAAGAATATTATTTGCAAGCACTGTAAAAATACAATTCATTCTTTTGAAGAAAAAGAAACAGATGTACGAATGGCAATATCCATGCTTACAGATGTTTATCAAAAAAAGTGTGATGTAACTATGATTATTTCTGCTGATAGCGACCTTGTTCCCCTAATAGAAAGCATTAGAGAAATTGACCCCGCCCATAAAATTATCATTTGTTTTCCGCCAAATCGTTATTCTTCCAATTTACAAAAATGGAGCAATGGAGTAAAAAAACTTACCGATTGGAAACTGTATGAAGAATGTTTACTTCCCGAAGCCCTAACACTGCCAAATGGTTTTGTTTTGCAACGACCGGAGAAATGGAGGTAGTGTTATTAAAAATTTTCAGTAATATTACCGGCATTAAAACAGTATCGTTAAAAGTGCGGTTTTTATGCGAAGTGGTACTCAGGTATTACTTTTTAGAGAACGTGCGAGTTTTGGGGTTACTCAACATTAAAAAACGGCATATTTTTTATATGGGTGTGCTCAGCATAAAAAAATATCTTCTATTTCGTGGAAATGCTAAAAATTGCGAACTGCACGTACCCTGTTTTCGTTTGCCTTATCTTCGCTATAATTAACTGCTCCACCTGCCCCAAAATGTACTATGGCTGCCGTTTTATCCCAAACTTCAGAAGAAGTCCAATATTTACTATTAGAAAAATTTCCAACATTTCCAATACGCGCAAATGCTTCAACTAATTCATTTGTATTTGGCAAAAACCAATCATTATATCCATTCAAAACTAAATCTTTACAAATTTTTGCAGCATAATTACCACCGCCCTGAGCTTCGACAATTCTATCTGTATTATGTTTTCCTGAGCCAAAATTCTGATATGTATCTCCTATTGTGAAATATTTACCATTATACCATTGAATACCTACACTTTGGTCATTTGGGGCAGCGACCATTCCATGCTTACCTGTTTTATCAATATAAAAAATAATTCCACCCTGATATGACTGCCCAATTTTTAGCTCCTCTTCCTCTGGTGGAGTTGGTGGCTTTGTATCCTCTTTTTCTTTCTTACACCCGATAAATACGATGCCTAAAATTACAGATAATGTAACGAGATGCTTTTTCTTGTCATCAATAAGTTTAACAAGTTTTTCGCTTTCAAAACTATCAAACATTACTACCTCCTTTCATAATTCGTTCAATATCTGATAATTTGTAGAGCACTTTTTTCCCGACTTTAACAGGAATAAGGTAATTTTCACGTGCCCAACGCCAAAGCGTACTGAGGTCAACATTCAACTTTTCAGCTGCTTGTTTGCGAAAAATGTGCTGTTCGGGCTGTTCCTTTTGTTCATAAATTGCTCGCGCACCATTTAAAATTTGGTTGGCAAAATCATTCAATTGCTCGCCCGTAAGAGAAATTGTAATGTTTGGCTGTGTAATTAAATCATTAATATTCATAATAATCAATTTTTTTTGTTTTATGGTTCGTTTGGTGGGCAGCCGTAACACTCCCCCAAACGTACCGGTGCAAAAACAAAAGCGGTTACGGTCGTTTTTGCTTTTACGGGCACAAAAAAAAATCATTGTTGGTTTACATTTTATTTTGTAAACTCCTGTAAACTTTTGCAACTTGCAAACTTCTGTACATTAAATTTTTATGGAATTTCTGATTTAACAGACCTTATTTCAATTGGCAATGCAAATGCTTTATTAACAGCCATTCGGGAGCAACCAATGTTAAACTCTCTAATAAACGTTGGCACTAATCTACTATTTGGAAGTAAATATTTTTTCTCTTCTAACGCTTTTATGTAAACTTTAACCGTTACCCCACTTTTTGTATTATCTAATTTTTCATGTAAAAAAGTCATTATTTCATATTTGTTTTTGCAAGTTAAGTAATCTTCAACAGACTTTATTCCCTTTGTTCTCTTTTGTTGAGACTTTTCAGTTGCAGTTGGCAGTTCAGCAATGTATTTTCTTGCAAGTTCAATACCTCCTACATAGTGTTCAATATCAAAAATCATTCTATCTGTTTTTAGGTAAGTTGCACAATCTTCTTGCATTTGCATAAAATCTATGCCATTTTGTAACAATAAAGCGTCTAATTGATTTGCAAAGGAAAACATCCATCCCCAAAAAACATGTAACGTTTTTTCAACATCATCTGTAGGGTCTTGCAATATTTCAAAAAAACGCTCACTAATCATTTCAAGTCGTTTGTATCTATCATTTCTAATGTTAATCAATTCTTCGGTGGCTTGTAATTGTGCCTGTGCTTCTTTCGCTTCCCCATCTATGGTGGAGTTTGCTTGTTGTTCCCAAAATTTCGTATCCTTTTGTAGCAATTTTAATTCATTTTCAACACGTTGTTTAGGTGCTTTTTCAGGGTGCAATAATTCGCTTAATTCTCTGAAAGGCATAATTAGAGAATGTATATAACGTTCCTTTTCCTGCATAGTTCTACATTCTGAAAGGTTGTTGCTTATTTCATCAAATAAGGGGCTATCGGCATAATCAATAACAGCATTATCAAACGCATCTGCTTCGGCTTGTATCACGTTGGGAAGCGTTTTTTCATAATGCTCTTTCCATTTTTCGGAAAGTTGGTTCTTTGCCGGTAAAAACCCCAAATCATACCGTTGCCTTATTACTGTAATACAATCACTTACTACACCAAATTGTTTATATGCTTTTAAAAATTGGTTTTCAATATCTTTTTTCATATTCTTAAATAGATAAATTTTAATTTTCAAAACTTCAATTACTTGTACATGCTGTCCCACGCTTTTTTCATAAGTTCCGCGTGTTCTTCCTGTTTTACTTTGATATACTTTAAAAATGATTTTTCGGTTTTGTGTCCCGATATACTCATTATTGTAAGGCTTTGCACACCACGTTTATACATGTTCGTACAAAACGACCTCCGTCCTGTGTGGCTCGTTACATGTTCCCATTTCTCAAAAGTTGAGGTTATCAATTTTCCGCCCTCTGTGCGCGTGGTAGTTTCGGGGCTGTTAATTTCAGCAATGCAGCATACTTCTTTGATGTATTCATTAAATTTTTGATTTGTAATAACATCGGGTAAATCGTAGTCGTATTTTTCCAAAATTTCGGTAACAATCGGGTGCAATGGAATTGTTACTTTATTGTTGGTTTTCTGCTGCCGGAAGGTAATAAAACCGTTTTTAATATCCGTTTTGGTTATTTTGTTGAGGTCTGAAAATCGGCAGCCCGTCCACGCTAACAATAAAAACCAATCCCGCACGCGGTCAAGATATAGGGTTTTTGATAAATCGGCATCCTTTATTTTTTGCAATTCGTTTTCATTCAAATAAATAGTATCTGTTTCTTCTGTGAAAACATGAAATTGATTATGCAGACTGTATGTATTTATGTTTTGTGCCGTTGCCTCGTTTAACATGGTTTTCAAAACTTTAATATGTTTTCCTACACTGTTTTGTGTGAAGTTTAATGCTTGCAAATACGAAACGAACCTATCATAAAAATTGCCGTCCACTTCCGAAAAATCAAAATCCTGCTTTTTAATTGACTTTGCAAAGGCTTTCAGGTGCTTTTCAGTCGCTTTGTATTGTTGAATATTGCTATATGTAAACGGTCGCCCTGTTACTTTATCTTTGCGAGTAGGTGCAGTTTTAATAAAATATGCCGTCCATTCAAAAAGGGTTTTTATTTCGGGCTGTGTTTCGTATTTTTCAGGGTTTCGGGCTTTGTCAATCTCTGTTTCCAAAATTTCAGAAGTTAGCGTTTTGCCTTTTTCGCCGTAAATGTTTTCAATTAATGTTTTGCGTTCCCTTATTGCTTTATTGATTTTTTTACGCAAACTATTATCAAATAGAACCCTTGCATTTATTTCTTCTGCTTTTTCATCCCATTTTTCGGGTAAAACGGTAATTTCGCTTTTGTGAAATAATTGAATGCCCCCTTTATTTAATCTGCCATCGCTTAATCGGAAGCGTACATTTGCCGGTTTATCGTCTCCGGCTTTTGACGTGCGAATGAATGCTTTTACTTTCATAAAAATATTATTTTAAAATTGGTTGTGCAAAGATACATTTTTGCACAACACAAACAACGCTGCGTGCAATTTTTTTTCAACAAAATGCAATTATTATCCCATTGATATAACATAACTTATTGATATTTGCAATAGATACAATTTTCTATGATTTTACGAAATTGTAAAAAGTTAGTCCCGTCCGGACCGCAAAACAAATCGCTAACAAACTAATAAATAGATTGTTAGCGATTTTTGTTTTATGTTTTTGGCATGAATTTGGCATTTTAATAGAGCCAATACAAAAATTATATCAAAACAATGTTATGCTTTAATGTGCTTATTAACAATATCTTGTATCAGATATTAGGTTAATTAATTTTCAATTAAATCTAACCCATACTCCCTATATAAAGGGAAGTCTGTATCAGAACTAATTAAAGGAATTTTTTCTGTAATGGATTGAGCAATAATAAGCCTGTCGCTTGGGTCTTTGTGATTTTTTACTATGGGTAGATTTGCAAAAGTTTTTAGATGCTCCTTCTTTATATATTTGATTGTGTAACCCCACTGTTCAATATATTCAAAAATATTATCTGCTTTTTTGAGGTCAAATTTAATTCTGTTTTGTTGAAACAAATGGATAAACTCCTTTATTGTTTCGGAACTTACATGAATTTGATGTTCGTAATCCTCAAATATTGACTTGGTGTTTTTTGATAAATTAGATTTATTGTCTAATAAATAGATTAGAATATTAGTATCAATATAATATCTCATAGATTATTGTAATACTGCTTTGTGGTCTAAAATTGTAAGTACACCATTTGGGTTTTTTTCACACCATAATGCGTATTTAGATTTCTTTTTTTGCTTAGGTTTAACAGTGGTTACTCTGTTCTTTTTTCCGTTTATTATTGTTGTTGTTTCCATAGCATATATTTTATCTATTGTTATTGTTATGATTCAACGGCAAAAATACATTTTTTATTTATTCGTGTTGAAGTTATTACTTGTGCTTAAATTGGACTAATTTTAGTACCATTTTTGCCTAAAAAAAGAACTCAACGCAGCACCAATTTTGATATATAAAAGGCTATTCCCCTTCAATCAGGTTTTTTCAATATATCAAATGGGCTAAAAAGGGGCTTTTTCAAGTGTCTCGTGCGCTCGTAAAATATCAGCAATTTTATTTTCATTCTTTAATGCCAAAATCTTCCTCTACATTCACAAAGCGTATCATTAGCGGGCATCGACAAAAAGATAACTTTTCACATGGCGCGGCATACATCGGCAACCTACCTGCTATTTAAAGGAGTGTCCATCACTACCATACAAAAGATGTTGGGGCACGCACAACTAAAAACTACCCAAATTTATAGTAAGGTCATGGAACAAACCATCATCAATGAATTATCAAAAGTAGAGTTTTAGGAATAATAAAATATTTTCCTACTTTTGCCGCGCAAAAGCAAGAATAAACAAACAATGGGCAAAATATCCGTAACGCACTACGTAAACACAAAATTAAAGGCAAAAAACCATGACGGTAACGAGTGCTTCCCTGTATATATTAGAGTAATACACAAGCGGATTTTATCACGAATAAAAAGCACATTCATTTATTTACCAACCACAGAAGCCGACTTAAAAAACGCTGAAATAATACAAAGACTTTGCCGGCACGAAACGCAGTTTATAAAATCATTCTTTGAATATGCAGAAAAGCAAATATTGGATTTTTCGGTTGATAAATCAAAATGCAACTTAGGAAAATTGTTAGAGTTTTACGGCTCAAACTTTTGGGAACTACTAAGAGAAAGCATCTTTATAGACTTTGACATGAGAAACGAAATTAGAGACAAAATTGTCAATTACTTAGCGAAAAAATCAGGGCTGAACGATAATACTATACAGGATATAATACCACAGGCAACATTAGATTTACCGTTTATTCTTTCGCGTGAAACAATAAGAGAATTAACAGAAAAACAGATACTTTCAAATAATGAAGCGATGGCATTAGAGTTTATTCTAATGGCTACAGACTATACGGATACAAATAGAGGGCTTATGCAGGAATTAATGACACATAAGGATCAAGAGACTCATACAGGCGCTCAATATTATGTACATGATGAAGATTTGGGAACTTTCAGCATGAACCCTATTGCAGATTTTAATATTAAATTCTATGACCTTGAAAAGGAATTTGAGAAACCCAAATTTGTAGAATTTCTAAAAGACAATTCAATTTTCATCAAGAATGATGCAGAAACTTTATTAGATGAGGCGATAAAAGCTGTAAATGAGATGTTTAGGGAGTTGTATTATAATGGAATGATTGATATATAAAAATAATTCGCAAAAATTCGCGTAATTCGCGGATAAAAACTTGAAGCACATGAACAAAC
>Ga0123356_10002555_pt1 | contig 19439 bp, 10 predicted proteins | sample TergutEmb28metaG_2_FD_92546 | JGI IMG/M metagenome (GOLD analysis project Ga0123356, IMG submission 92546) | Embiratermes neotenicus P3 segment gut microbial communities from Petit-Saut dam, French Guiana - Emb289 P3 | ecosystem: Host-associated > Arthropoda: Insects > Digestive system > Gut ...
GTTCCGTCGACCGGCCAGTCTTTGTTCAGTCGTTCATTGCCGGTAAGAATCTTCTCGACAATCACGTACGTTCGTCGATGCGAATCCGCTTCCGCGAGAAAATCTCGAAGCCGGCGACAGTAGCCCGCCGGATCATAGAGTCCGTCCGGATGGTCGATGCGGAGACCGTCGAGTTTGCCTTCTGCAACCAACCGCACCACAAACCGGTGAGTGCTGGTAAAGACCGCCTCGTTTTCCATGCAGAGCGCAGCCAGATCATTAACGTCGAAAAATCGCCGGTAATTGATGTCATCGGCGGCGACGCGCCACTGGGCAAGACGAAAGACCTGTGCTTTGATCAAGTCGTGCAGATTATCGAAGGAGCGCACGTCTTTGGAATGTCCGCTGAAGACCGCTACGTTGTCTGTCAGAAAGTCTTTTACTTGTGGAGAGCGTTCGCACAATGCAGACAAACGCCGCTTCTGCACTTCCTTTTCGCGATTTCGCTCCGCACGTTGTTTGGCCGCCAGTCCCTGACGCCCGGGCAGATGTTGAAATGCGGTAGCAATGCTTTGCAGTTCCAGGAAATCATCGTTCGTAGTTCCCATCTTTTCCTGCAGGCGTTCGTTCTGGAAGGCAATAATTCTCGGATATTCTGCCGGATCGATGGGAAAACGATGCTCGTGATAAAAGATGCTGAACTCACCCTGGCCAGGGTCGAAGGTGAGTTTGAACTGGGCTTTTTCAAGTTCGTTGCCATACTGATCGGCAAGAACCGGAATCAGAACCTTGCCTTGCAGTTCATCCTTAACCGGATTCCAGTCAATGTCGAAAAACTCCGCGTACTCGGAGGCTTCGCCGTTTTCGAGCACATCCAGCCACCAGGCATTGTCACTGCCCATTACCCCCATATGGTTGGGGACAATGTCCAGAACCTGTCCCATACCATGCCGGTGCAGTTCCGCCACAAAATGTTCGTAATCTTCAGGGGTGCCGAGTTCAGGATTCAGCGCATTATGATCGATGATGTCGTAGCCGTGCGTGCTGCCCGGTCTCGCCCGCAGGTACGGGGAGGCATAGCAGTGACTGATGCCCAGAGCGCTAAGGTAAGGAACAATCGCGGCGGCATCGCGAAACGTGAACCTCCCATTGAGTTGCAAGCGGTAGGTAGCCGTCGGAATGGGAGAGACGCTTTTCATGGGTGCCCGCAAAGACTCCTCGTTCCGATCAACATAAAACCACGCGATGCGCGGGCTCCGCTTTTAAGTCTGCTTCCGGCCGTCAACATCGTACTATCAGGCCTTTCCTGTACCCACACTATTTCTGTAAGAACCAGAGAACCGACCACGCGGGCAACCAGCCCTGATCAAAGGACCGCAATGCTTCGGGACTGCTGCCGTAGATCTGTTCCGCGTGGCTCCGCACCGTTGTGTTCCGGGTTCGAATCGAGGCCGGCTTCTCGCCAAGATTGGCGTGAAGAGCTAGTGAGTTCCCATCGCCGAAAGTCCATTCCACGGCCAGCGTGCGTTCTTCCTCCGAACAACCTCGAATTCGTGCCTGACAACGTTGCCGAAGCAGGGGAACAATCCTGCGCCGACGGATCGAAAGCAATTCTCGATAGAACCCGGTCACCAAGCCGGCCGATTCTGTGGCCGAGCTCGACCAATCAAGTTTCGATTGCAGAAACGTCTCCGTCGCGTTGGGATTGGGAATCTGCTCGCGCATTTCTGAAGAGCTGAACTTCGCGAAACGGGAGAACTCATTTCTTCTTCCTCTTGTCACGGCCGCCGCCAATTCGCCTTGAAAATCGCAGAAGTACAGAAACGGCGAGCTGGCGCCAAACTCTTCGCCCATGAAGAGCATCGGCGGCGAAGGCGCCACCAACAGAATCTCCATCGCGGCTTTCACCGCACGCGCCGGAGCAAGTTGGACAATCCGTTCCCCGAAGGCGCGATTTCCGATTTGATCGTGATTCTGGAGAAAAGAGAGGAAAGCCGAAGGCGCCAGTGACTGGCTCGGCTCGCCGCGTGTTGCGTTGTGAAATCCGGAGTACTGTCCCTGATACGCAAATCCCTCCGCAAGGCAACGGCCAAGATGATGGATCGGCTGGCGCACATAGTCAGAATAGTAGCCGTCGCACTCGCCGGTGATCAGCACATGCAGGGCATGATGGATGTCATCATTCCACTGTGCATTATATAACGACACGTTGCTGGTCTCATCGCGTTCGAGGTAGCGCGCGCCGTTATCGGCATTCTCCAGCATCAGGTGGATATGTCTTTCACCGAATCTTTGCCGCACTACCTGCGCAAGTTCCGTGAGAATGTCCGGATGGGAATCGTCAGCGATGGCATGAACCGCATCCAGACGCAGGCCATCGCAGCGATACTCCTCCAGCCAGTAGAGGGCATTGTGAATGACAAACTCGCGCACCACGCGGCTCCCGGGCCCATCGAAGTTGAGGCCGTCGCCCCAGGGCGTGTGGTGACGATTGGTGAAGAATTGCGGTGCATAAGCCGACAAGTAATTGCCGTCAGGGCCAAAGTGGTTGTACACCACATCGAGAAAAATCATCAACCCTTTCTGATGCGCCGCTCGAACCAGCAGCTTGAGGTCTTCGGGGCTGCCGTAACAACTGTCGGGTGCATACGGCAATACCCCGTCATAACCCCAATTGCGCCGCCCAGGAAAGTCGGAGACCGGCATAAGTTCCACAGCGGTCACGCCTAAATCCCTGAGGTAGTCGAGGCGTTCCACCACCCCGCGGAACGTACCCTCTTGCGTAAACGTTCCTGTATGAACTTCGTAGATTACCGCTTCTTCCCACGGCCGCCCCCGCCACTGGCTCTCATCGCCGTTCCAATCAAATGCCAGCGGATTCACGACCTCGCTGGGTCCATGCACATCGGAAGGCTGAAAACGAGAGGCGGGATCAGGGACTCTGAGTTCACCATCGATTTGAAACTGGTACTGAGTTCCAGTCATCGCGACGCTCGTCGTGAGCTCAAACCAGCCGAGCCCTGGTTTTTCGAGCGGCAGACTTTCCTGTCTGCCTTCACCCGGCGGGATATTCCGGAGCAAGACCTCGACGCGGTGTGCGCCGGGCGCCCAGAGACGAAAACGAACGCTGCCGTCTTGGCTGAGCTCAGCGCCAAACGGCATGGAGTGTCTGCACTTCATGCCGGCTGCGTGTTGTCGCGTTCTTCCCGTTCTTGTTCGATGAAAAGCACAAGGGAGCGGGCCTCGAGCGGGTAGGTTGCATTGGCTTCATATTGACGTGTCTGAGTACAGTTCTGGTCGCAGGAAGTGTCGATCACGGAGCTCCATGCCATGCCGGACGCAACCGTCGGAAGCAGAAACGCAACCTTCTCGTGATGGGCGTTTAGCAGAAGCAGAAAATTGTCGTCGGTCTGGCGTTCGCCGCGTTCATCCATTTCGTCCACGGCCGATCCAGAGAGAAAAATACCCAAAGTCCTTGCGTTTTCCAGATTCCACTGTTCATCGGTCATCTCGCGTCCGTCTGGTCGCAGCCACAGAATGTCTTTGATCCCCGCTCCCTTGATCGCACGCCCCTGAAAGAAACTCCGGCGCCGAAAAACGGGATGCGCCTTGTGCAACCCAATCACTTTCTGCACGAAACCCAGCAGCTGATCTTCCGAGCCTCCATTCTGCGATCCCGCCCAGTCGATCCAGCTGATTTCGTTGTCCTGGCAATACGCGTTGTTGTTTCCCTGCTGGGTGTGGCCGATCGGGTCACCGGCCAGCAACATCGGCACGCCTTGTGACAGAAACAAGGTCGCAAGAAAGTTTCTCTTCTGACGCGATCGCAGAGCATTCACGCCGGGATCGTCGGTCGGACCTTCGGCCCCGCAATTCCAGCTCCGATTGTTGTCGGTCCCATCGCGATTCTCTTCCCCATTGGCCTCGTTGTGTTTTTGGTTGTAACTCACCAGATCATGCAGGGTGAATCCGTCGTGTGCCGTCACGAAATTAATGCTGGCATAGGGCTTGCGGCCGCTCCTCGCGTAGAGATCGCTGGAACCGGTGATTCGGTATGCAAGCTCTCCGATCTGCCCCCCGTCACCTTTCCAGTACGAGCGAAGTGCATCGCGGTAACGATCGTTCCATTCCGCCCATCCCACGGGAAACTTGCCGACCTGGTAGCCACCCTCGCCCAGGTCCCAGGGTTCCGCGATCAGCTTTACCTGAGACAAAACAGGATCCTGATGGATGATATCGAGAAATGCTCCCAGCTTATCGACTTCGTGCAACTCGCGGGCGAGGGTGGCGGCGAGATCAAAACGGAATCCGTCCACGTGCATTTCCAGAACCCAATACCGCAGACTGTCCATGATCAGCTGGAGCACGCGCGGATGCCGCATGTTCAGTGTGTTGCCGGTGCCGGTGTAGTCCATGTAGTAGCGTGGGTTGTCGGGTACAGTTCGATAGTAGACAGCATTGTCGATACCCCGGAAGGAAAGCGTCGGCCCCAGCTGATTGCCCTCAGCCGTGTGGTTGTAGACCACATCGAGAATCACTTCGATGCCCGCCGAATGCAAGGTTTTGACCAGGGTCTTGAACTCATTCACCGAACCGGTTGCCGAATAGCGGGTGACCGGCGCGAGAAAGCCAATCGAGTTATATCCCCAATAATTTCGCAGACCGCGTTCGACCAGTCGCCGGTCGTCGACGAAATAGTGCACAGGCATGAGTTCGACGGCAGTAATGCCGAGCTTCTGAAAATGTTCGATGACCGGCGCTGTGCCGAGTCCCGCATAGGTTCCGCGTAACGCTTCGGGAACGCCGGGATGCCGAATGGTGAAGCCTCGCACGTGCAGTTCATAGATCACGCTTTTGTGCCAGGGAGTATGGGGAGGCCGATCGGTTCCCCAGGTGAATGCCGGATCGATCACCATCGACTTCAGCATGCCAGGAGCATTGTCGCGACGATCGAAAGACAAATCTTCCCGCACATGTCCAACGCGGTAACCAAACTGGGAATCGCTCCATTTCAGAGTACCCGCAATTTGTTTCGCGTAGGGATCAAGCAACAGCTTGTGATGATTAAAACGTAATCCCTTGGCCGGTTCGTAGGGGCCGTAAACGCGATAACCATAAAGAAGCTGCGGTCTCGCTTCCGGCAAATAACAATGCCAGACCTGGTCGGTCTGTTCCGGCATATTGATGCGGTGCAGTTCGCGGCGTCCCCCTTTGTCGAACAGACACAGCTCTACTTTGTGCGCATGTTCGGAGAAGATGGCAAAATTAACGCCTTCCCCGTCCCAAGTCGCGCCTAGTGGATACGGCTTGCCGGGCCATAAAACAGGCTGGGTTTGAATGACCATTTTTCGACCCGCTCAGTCTGTGCCCCGCCCCCGTCCGCATCAGGCAGGGGTATATGAACTGCGATGAGATCGCGAATTACGCGCAATCCAACCGGAACACACGGTGTCCCGCCCATAGAGCGATGGCGCAATGGATGCTTCAAACAGTAATGTGGTTGCGTGTTTCAGATTGCGGCGCACTCAGCAGGGGGGGCGCGTGAGACCGCAACATTCGTCGCCCACGAGGGGGTCGACTCCGCTGCTGCTCGAGGCTTCGTCCTGTTTTTCGCCTTTCTGACTGATTCTTCAGCCTGGGGCAGCGCCTGGTTCAACGACCCAGTGATTCTACGGCGGGCCTTTCTTGCAAGAGGAGTTGCGTAGCTTGCACTCGCCTGTCGGAGTGAAACCAGCGCTGCATGACGTTATTGCAGAAAATATTTCCGAGCGCAAGCAAACTCATGCCCTGATGGTGGGCCATCCATGACTGAACTAGCTCCGCACGACGGCCAAACCAGCTGCGGCGCGCAGCGGCAAAGTCAGCCGCCTCAAGGAAGCCGTAGGATCCGAACCATCCGAGCGCATCCATTGTTCTCAGATTCGCGAGCGCCCCTTTGCGATCGACCGGCAACGCCAGGAATGTCGAATAGGGGGAAACTACCAGAGGATCTGATTCGCTTTTCTTCCGGGCCAAACTGGGCACACCAAATGCTTCATAGTGATAATCCCCAGCCTCATTCCGTCGGGCGCAGGCAGACTCTGAAATGCCCCATGGAATGCCTTTGTTGAGGGCGTAGGCCTGTTGAGCCCGTACGGCTGCGCGGCATGCTCGATCCAACAATGTGTTTGGGTACGTATGCAGCCAGATGGGGGACATCAAGTACTCGAACATCGTCCCGGTCCATGACAGCAAAACCGGACGGCCATGGTCATTGGAAAAGGGACGATCCAGACGGAACCAGCAATCCTGGGGAATGTCCTCCTTCGCGATCGCGACGAAGACTGCTGTACGAGGTTCGGTCGCCAGCAGATCGTAGGAGTAGGGCAGCAGTTTCCCGGATTGAGCGTCAAAACCTACAGATAACTGCAGGCGCTGCTCATCCATCAAGAAGCTGAAATCCATAGCTTCGGCCAAATCGTGCGCCTGCTGACTTGCCCGGCGCAGTGCATCCACGAGAACGCTTGCATTCTGTCGAGCTTCTGACAAAAGGAGAGTCAGCCGGAGCGCCGCTGTCCGATCTCCATTCTGCGAAGCTTGAACAAGAGCGTCGAGCCGCCTTTCAAGCTCCGCCACCAGATCCGGCAAACGTTCCAGAGGCAAATTGTCCAACGCGCCCTGGCCTTCCAACAACTTCTCACTCAGTGTCGAGAACTCCGGAAGTCGCCATGGCAGGTAGAATTCAAGCAGGCTGCGAACATTCTGCACCTGCATGCGCGCCTGCCCTCGAAACCATTCCACATCGGCCGCTGACCTCAGGCGCGGTCGTTCTCGGTTGAGAACCTCATCCGGAAACTTCAATAGCGCTTCAAGCCAGTCATTTCCCTGAAGCATCCTCTCGAAGCGGGACATCTCGGTTCTGGACAACGCCCGCAGATCCCTCAGGGTCCGAAGATGGTCGAGCAGTCCGTCGGCAAGCGATCGCGAAAGCAATGGACGGGTTAATTGATCCAGACAGCCCTGCTCCAACGTCCATAACGATGCAACCAGGTTGCCGCTATCGACCGATGAAACGAACAACGGTTCCTTGGCTTCGAGCGTGGGAGTGTCGTACCAGTTCAGCAGGTGGCCACGATACTTTTGCAGGCGCTCCAGCGTGGCAAGAGTCTTGTGGGTCAGATCGACCATTTCGGGCAAGGTGATATAGCCGAGTTCCTTGGCCACCTGGCGGGCATTCAGGAGAAGACCGAGATTGGTAGGGGATACTGTGGCCGTAACTCTGTATGGAATGTCCTGGATGTTATCGGGTACGAGCCAGTTGTGTTCCGGGCTCGAAAACTCCCGAAAGTATCGCCAGATGTACAGGGCAGACCGGCGAAGGAACCTGGCATCCTTGGGACTGAGGTTGGGCGCTCGCTCGACTGGACGGCCATTCAACCAAACGGCAAAAGAGCTGCTGGCGGCCCACAACAAGAGAATCGGAACAGCAACCGCGAGGGCTCGCGGGTTGATCAGCCAAATCAGTACTCCGAGCCCTGCTGCAGTGAACGGCATCCAGCTGAGGTAGCGGTCGGGCCGGGAATATCGGGCGGTTAGCTCGGCCTCCGCCGCTGTTTCCCACTCGAGCAATCGCTGGCGCGTGATCAAGCGCCGAACCAATGCCCTGCCAATCGCATCCAGGGACAACAACGTCTGGTGAGCCAACAGAGTGAGGCCCACCAGGACGGTAAAGCTGTTTTCGAAGAAGTTGCTGAATGCCCGTCTTGCGATTTGCAGGCTCGGCGCAATCACGGCGCGGGCGAATCCCAGGAGAAGTTCGGCGCATGCCGGAAGACACAAGATGCAGATCGTCGCGATCGTCCATCGCAGACTATGCGGCGTCCCTAACCACGCAAACAAAAGCAGGATCAAGACAGCCGGCTCGACCAGACTGCGGCGCAGATTATCAAAGATCTTCCACCGTGACACCAGCGAGAGGGGATTGGGACCCAGCACCCCGGACTCATCAGGAACCCGGTCGAGGAGCCATCCCATGATCTGCCAATCACCCCGGACCCAACGATGTTTTCTTCGATTGTAGGCGCTGTAATGCGACGGGTAGTCTTCAATGACGATGATATCGGTAGCCAACCCGACGCGTGCGTAGGCGCCTTCGATCAGGTCGTGGCTGAGCAGCGAATTCCGCGGAAAGCGTCCATTGAGAACCCGAAACATCGTGTCCACTTCATAGATTCCCTTGCCCGCGAACACACCCTCGCCATAGAGATCCTGGTAGACATCGGAAACCGCACGCGTGTAGGGATCGAGGCCGGTCTCACCCGCGAACAGCGCGGCCAGTCGCGACTGCGTGGTGGACTGAACGCTGATGCCGACTCGTGGCTGAAGAATTCCGTAGCCAGCAACCACGATGTTGCGATCAGGATCCACAATTGCCTGGTTGAGCGGATGGGCCAGGGCCCCAATCATGCGGTGCGCCGAACCGCGCGGCAACTCGGTGTCGGAATCGAGTGTAATGACAAAGCGCACTTTCGAAAGAATCGAGAGGTCGCCGATTTTGATCGGGAAACTGTCATAATATCCGCGCAACAGCTGATTGAGGTCGTGAAGCTTTCCCCGTTTGCGCTCCCATCCCATCCACCCGCGCTCGCAGGGATTGTAGACACGGTACCGGTGCAGGTGGAAAAACGAGCCGGTGTTCCGGGGCGAGTAGCGCGCGTTCAGGTCCTCGATGAGCCGGGAGCACAGTGTCACCAGCGCACTGTCTTCCGGCTCCGGTCGCTGCGAATCGGCCAGGTCAGAAACGATCGCGAAGTGAATATTGCGATCATGGTTCCCCAGGAAACGAACTTCCAGTTCTTCGACCAACCTCCGGACCTGCGCTTCGTTGAGCAACAGCGTCGGAATGGCAACCAGGGTGACGCAATCGTCAGGAACCCCCTTGGAAAAGTCCATCTTCACCAGAGGCTCCGCCGCCAGCACATTCGTGATCAGGTAGTTCATCAACTGGACCGCCGCCTGCGAACTGGGCAGCAGCAAAATCAGGGTCATGAGCAGCACAAGCAGCAGTGAAGTGGAAGGTGGTGTGAGCAGCCATATCGAGACGGCGAGAATCGCAAGAGTCAAAACTCCGATTCCCCCGAGAAGAGTCTCGTCAGGATGACGCCGCAGGAGGGCGCGAAAGCGATCACCGAGCCCGGGATGAAAATTCACTCTTTGGCAGAGTTGCTCCGCTCCTTCACCGACCAGGTAATAGCCAATATGCGATTCTCTGGCCGCAATTCGCGGATCGGCGAAGCGCCTGCTTCGAGCCTGCCACGCCAAAGCAAGGGCTTTCTGCGCCACCTGCGTCTCCGTCTGGTCCGAGCGCCGGGCGATCTTCGCTACCTTTTCTCGATAGGTATTCCGACTTACAAGATCCATCGCCGCATAGGTTCCAGATGGGTCCTTACGCAGGATTTTGTCGAAGGGGATGAGGGATTCCAGCTCGTCCTTCCAGGACGTCTGGGTCACGTACCGATAAGACTGGATCCACGATGTAATCTGCTGCCCGGGTGCGCTGACTGGATTACCCGTAACCCGTTCGCCCCGTTCTGCAATCCGCTCGAGAAGCACCAGCCTGAGAGCAGGTACCAAGGCCCCGATTTCGTGATATTCCAGGGGACTGATGTCCTCAAAGGCCATCGAGAAAGCGGTGAACTCGCTCCCCAAAAAAGCGGGGCCCGATGCCTGGACAAACCCCTCGGCGATGGCGAGCACCCGGGGGATGATTGAATCTTTGCTTGCCACAACGGGAAGGTGCGTCAGGGGGCCAAGTTCGCTCGATAATTGCCGGGTGGCGGAGGAAAACTCCTGGGCGTTGTCTCGGAGCCAGAGGAGATCTTCGTTAATCCCCGATTTGGCGGCCTTGGCGAAGGCGGCATCGACGGCCGACTGCAAGCTATGGAACGTCGCCGCCAGGGCCTGGCAGCGTTTCGAGAAGGTGTCAGAGGACGGCGTTGCCGGCAGCCAATTTACAGTTCCGGCCAGCGCCCTCCCGGAGGCACGCATTTCCTCTTCCTTCGCCGTATCGGCGATGTGTTCTCGCGGCTCTTCCGCAGCTGCAACGCTTCGCGTGTAAGTGGCGGGCACCATACTCTAGCGTACTCCTTTCCTTACCGTGCGAGCCTTGAGCGACGCCAAACTACCGGTAGTTCGCGGCTTGCAGTTCGAACATCTCTGCGTAACGTCCCCCCTGACGCGTCAACGCGTCGTGATCTCCCTCTTCCGCGATACGGCCCTTCTCTAATACTACAATCCGATCCGCCATACGCACCGTCGAAAATCGATGTGAGATGAACAGAGCCATTTTCCCCAGGGTCAACTCGGCAAACCGTTGGAACACCTCGTATTCGCTTCGGGCGTCGAGTGCCGAGGTGGGCTCATCCAGAACGAGTACTTGTGCATCCCTCAGATATGCACGGGCCAGCGCAATCTTCTGCCACTCGCCGCCAGAGAGATCAAGCCCGCCATCAAAGCGACGACCCAGCATCTGCTCGTATTTGGATGGAAGTTTCTGCACAACGTCATCGGCCATGCTCTTCCGCGCGGACTGTTCAATCAACCCGAGGTCGCCGGCCTGTTCGATCAAGCCGACGGCGATGTTTTCCCGGGCGGTCATCTCATAACGCATAAAGTCCTGGAAAATGACGCCAATTTCTCGATAGAGATCCTCAAGGTCGTATTCGCGAAGATCCACACCATCGAGCAGGATTTGACCCTCTTCAGGGTCGTAAAGCCGAGTCAACAGCTTGACGATGGTGGTCTTTCCCTCACCGTTTTCGCCGATCAACGCCACCCGCTCAGCCGGGCGCAGCCACAAGTTAAGTCCATTGAGTACCCGACGCGAACTTCCCGGATACCGGAAGGAAACATTGCGGAATTCAAATCCGTGCACGATGGGCCGGGGAGCGGGTAAAGCATCCGGCTTCGACGCAATGGCTGGGCGCATCTCGAAAAAGGCAATCAGGTCCGTCAGAAACAAAGCTTGATCAGCGATGGTGGAGAGCGTCGAGAATGTCTGCTGAAGGCTTGAGCTCGCCTCCCGAATGGCGTTGGCCAGCAGCGTCAGTGTTCCGAAAGAGAACACCCCGGAAACCGTCCTCCAAACCGCGTAGACGTACGCTGAGTAGTAGCCCGCGGTACCAATGGCCGACAGGACGGATCCCGCGATCCCCTTTCTGCGAGCCAGAGCAACATCCTCTTCATACACCTGGGTGGAAAGCCGCTTGAACCGGTTCACCAGAAACTCTTTGAGGCCAAACAGTTTCAATTCCTTGGCGGCTTCTTTGCTGCCGCCCAACGTGCGCAGGTAATCGAGTTGTCGCCGGACCGGAGTCTGGCGAAAATTCTTCGCATACCCCAGGAACGCAAAGTGGGTTTCGCCCATGAAGGCCGGAATCACCCCTACCACGAGCAAAAGCAGCAACCAGGGCGAAAACACCATGATCGAGACCGACAACGTAATGGTCGTGACCACCTGCTGAATGAGGCGCCCGATTGCCTGAATCATGTAAAGCCGATCGGTAGCCTGAACCCGCGCCCGCTCCATGCGGTCATAAAAGACAGGGTCTTCATAGGAAAGAAGATCCAATCCGGAGGCGTGCTCCATGACGCGGACACTCACGTAATGGGTGTACTTTCCCGCCAGCAGCAGGTCCAGATAATCGATGAGACGGCCGATCAGTCCGGCCATGATCGCCAGAGCAAATTCCGCGGCCACCAGCCACCAAAGACGGGGCCCAGCCGTCTGGTGAGTCGTCAGGATATGGAAGATGTCGTCAATGATCAGCTTCGACACCCAGAACAGGGCCGGCGGCAGGAAAGCCGCGACCACCCGCGCGATCAGTCCCAAAATCACCACGGCACGGCCTGCCTCCCAAACGAAAGCAAGCACCGCAGGCACCTGACGGAGCGCCGCCAGCCGTTCGCCCCACCCCGTCCCCAACTGTTGCTGTTCAGTCATCCGCGACTCTTCAAGCCCCGCCACTGGAGCTGGCTCGGCTTCCTTCGCACAGCCGGAATAGCCCACTCGCCGTCGTCCTTCCGGGCGACGGCCACAAACCAGGCCGCTTCATCACTGTTGCACGCCAGCAACGCTTAGATGTGAAAATACCGATTTTTCGTTGTTTTTTTCAACAGTCATGAGGACCAACCTAATACTTGCGAAAACCTGCCCTCTCCATTCCCCGCCGGGCTTCCGGATTTTTCATGAAGGTTTCCCACACGAAGCCGGTCCGCAGATTCTCCGCCATCACTATCGTGATTCCCGTGTCAATGCCGACCACGTCGGTGTCGTACCAATTCTTGAGAGGGTTGAACGCATTCAGGAACCCGTACTTGCACCAGGCCAGGGGATAGTGCTCTCGGATGTTCTTCAATACCCGCATCGTGGGGCCGGGCAGGAAGGGCAACGATCCTCCTGCGGCGCTTGGAACGACAGTGCCGTCAATGGGTCCCATCGCCGGAGGCCCGCCCCATGCAACATAGCCTTGCTGCGAATCTGACGCTGTGATACCCCACAAATCCTCGCTGTAGGTGGGAAACTGCTTGCTCAGTTCCAAACACCACCGCCGGTGAACCTCGGTTGCGGTAACCGAATTCAGGAAATAATCCGCGTATTTGTCCCGCTGGCCGCGAAAATCAAACCAGGCTTGCGAAAATTGGTGCACGAAAAGAGGCGCAAATGACCCGATATAACGCATGCCGTCATATTCAAAGGTCAACCGTTTCCAGGCTGTCCAGGTTTCTTCTTTCAGCGGATGAGCCGTCGATCCCATCCCGAGCAAATACATCATCATCAATTCACTGTAATCATCCCAACGCGATTGCAAAAATCCGACTTCCGGAGTCCATCCATGCCCCAACAGTGTAGTGTCCTCGGAAAGCCAGCTCCAATCGACGCGCTCGAAAATCAATGAGGCCAATTCAGACACACCGGGATGCTTGAAGTGTTCACGGCAAGTGAGAACGCCACAGAGAAGAAGGGCCGTATCCACTGACGAAACTTCGGAATCGAACATCCGCTGTCCCGTTTCTGCGTTGGCAAAGTGAAAGAAGAACCCGCGATGATTGGGGAGTTTTCTCCAAAGAAACCGCAAGGTGGTGAACAGTCGCTCCAGGGCCTCGCCCCTCGAGACGAAACCGCGTTTCTCGCCAATGCAGAGAGCCGTTAACCCGAAACCAGTGGCGGCAATGCTCGCAGCGATCAGATTTCGGCCGCTGCGAACATCACAGCGATCCTTGACCAGTCCGGTGTTCCCGCTGCCCTGTTCCCAAAAAAACTGGAAGTTTGCCCTCTGCAGATCGTCAAGAAAATGATCATCTTCCGCCGAGAGAGCCGGCATCTGGCCCGGGGTCGGTGGCTTTGTATCGGTTTGTGACTGCGCGGGTAAACCGGTGGGAATCGCAGTAAACGGTAAACAAACGCTCGCTCCCACAAGCCCACGGAGCATCTCTCTGCGTGACAGCAGACTGGCTCTCGCTTCTGTCATCCGTTCTGGATTCTAAAACCTACACCGTGCTCCCGGCCGGCCCAAAAAGCTTTAAGCCAGCTGGAAAGCAGAGGAAGTTGCTTCTTAGCTCCGAATTTATCATGATGCTTTTGTAGCAAGCAATGTTGCCGGCCTCCTCTCCACGTTCAGGACTGGATCCGTCATATCATCCGTACACGGAGAATTGCTAAATATGTTTCATTTCAAGGGAGTCCGGGCATTGGGCGCTATAGTCGCCGTGATCGTGCTGACTGCGATTGCAATGTTGGCGTTCTGGCAGAGACGGCAACCGATCTCGCTTCGAGGAGCCGTTCTGGTCCAGGATTCCGATCCGCGAAAACAACTGCCGATCGCCGGAGTGGAAGTCTCGACCAGTAGCGATCTTGCTGTTATTCCTTCCACCAATACCGATTCCTCTGGCCTCTTTGTTCTGAAACTGCACAAACTCATTCGGCGAGGACAACCCATCACCCTGCATTTCGATCATCCGGACTATCATCCCGTGACTATAAAGGATGTGGTTCAGAATAAGCTGTATGTCGTTGCGCTTATGCCACTATCCCGTGAGACGATCGTCCATTCACCGGCCATGATTAAGATAACGAACGTGCGTGCCCGCTACACAGTGGAAGCTCGAGCCGAAGTGAACGTCGGGAGTGCGGTGCACCAGTTCGCGATTGAGAACAAGGGAGACGTTCCTTGCAAGGGACAGCATCCCTGTTCGCCCGACGGAAGGTGGAAGGCAACTCTCGGTTCCGGTACGCTGGATGCTGGTCCGGGCAATGTGTTTCGCGATGCCCGGGTCTCGTGCATCGCCGGCCCTTGCCCGTTCACCCGAATCGAGTCTGACGATTTCGCAAAGGCCGGACAAACCATTACCTTCTCCGCCCGCAACTGGTCGGACACAGCGACCTTCTTGTTAGAGGCAGAAGTTTTTCGTCCGATGCTCAGTCAAACCGTACACTGGTCGTATCCCGTTGTCTTTGAAGATCGACTTTCGTTTACTCTGCCGGTCGAATCGCAGAGCGTAAGCATCGTGGCAGACATGAACGGACAAACCATCATTTTTCCCCTCGGTCCTTTACTCAACTTGAGCTGGGCCAACTGTGACAGCGGCACTCAGGACAAAGCGCGCGTCTATCGCTGCGCTCTGAAACCCGGGTATCAGTTGATGTAGCGGTGCGATGGGTGGGAGACAGCGAAGCTTCTGGCTCTGAAATGCCCCCGGACCTGTACCCTCCCACTCGGCCGGCGCCGCGGCGCCACAAGGTACATCGCGGATGTCTCTTCAGCGCTTCGATGGCTGGGGTGGAATCTTCAGTAATAGCAGGCCATTTACAGGTATTTCCAGCGCGATCTGGCCGTGCGTGAGCCGGAGCCGTTCCACATTCGACTCTTCCCCGACGCGGTTCAACTCTCTCACCTGTGCCGGCGTTGGATACCGCGGGCTTCCCATTTTCCGGTATGCGGCGAGCGTATTGCCATGTTCAGCGTCGACGCGCCAAATCTCGAGCGGGGCGTCGGATGGAACCCGGCTGACTTCAAACTCGATATTCGACGGGCCTCCCTGCTGGCCAGGATCGACCAGGTTCCAGGCGACGACAACAATCGTTCCGTCCGCGGCCCGTGTCACCAACACATGCGGCGCATCCTGCGCAATCCGTTCCTGCCCTAACTTGTGCAGCAGGGCAAACGCCGAGTAGCTCGACTTCTTGATGCCTCCCATGGCGATAAGTCCAAACCCGCCGTTGAACGGTTCACGCTTCGGACCGTCTTCCTCGAATACGTCGCTGAACGTCCAGAATGACATCATGTCGACCAGGCCATCGCATTGCCGAATGTCGTCGGCTACCGCGGGGCCAACGTAGTGGGTGTCTCTGGCTCCATTCGCACCGGGAACATTCCATTCCGTCCACATCAGCGGCAGGTTCGGATGAGGAGAGGCCGCTATTTGATCATGCACTCTCTTGATGGCCAGGCATACCCGCCGATCCATCGGGATGTCTTCGTGTTTTCCGAAGAGGTCTTCGACCGTATCGTCGGCATAGCCGTGACTGGAGATGAAATCCACGGGAACCTTTTCCTCCGAGGTGTGCTGTAGGAAGGCGTCAACCCAATGCGCCGCCGCGGTCGCCGGACCACCGACACGCAATCTCGGGCTCACCGATTTCAGCGCGCGAGCTGTGTGATCGTAGAGTTCGAAGTACGTTTCCATCTTGGGATAGCCGGTCCAGAAGTCGATGTTGGGCTCGTTCCACACCTCGAAGTACCACTGTGCGACCTCGTCAATTCCGTAACGATCAATCAGGTGCTGCGCGAAAGCTCGCATCAAGGCATCCCATTTTTCATAGTCCTTCGGGGGCGAAACGATCGGCTTGTACCAGAAAGCGTGAAAATCCAGCCGCGCCGCCAGCTTCTTCGGCATGAAGCTGATCTCGACGAAGGGCCGCACCCCATTCGCCAGGAGCCCGTCGTAGATTTGATCGACGTAGGAAAAGTTGTAAACAGGATGGCCCTGCTCGTCCTCGTCGTAGACTCCCACCTCATCATGAAGAATGGCATGGAAGCGAACGTAGCGAAACTCGGTAACTTTCTTGACTTCGCGCAGATCGTTGCGATAGCTCTCGCGCAAGGTCAGAATTGCTCGTCCAGACCCGAACATCTCCTCCCAAAAATGGGGAAAGGGGTATCCCGGCGCGGTTGCATCGATGACAACCTTCTCGGGTGCCGGAGCCGGTGACTGCGCTGCAGATGGGGTAAACGCAAAAAGGGCAATCAGCGTGAAACGAAAAACCTTCATGAACTCCACTCGTAGCAAGGATATAGTGGCAAACAGGGATTCACCAAGAAGATTGACCATGATGAAGTTTCAAAACGGGCGTCCGCAGCAGTGGTCTGCTTCCGGTGCGGGCGCGCCCTGGGGCCAACGGGCGGCAATTTTGCCTCGATTGGGCTCGACACGAGTCAACGGGACAATCCCGCAAAATTTCGTTGACCTGGTGGAGAAGGCTTTTGATGAAGGCGGCACTCGCCCACACAGGCCGGGCGTGTGACGGTCGGGTTCTGTTCGACAAAAATGACTGTTTGGAAGGCGGGCCGGTGCCACCGAACTGCCCGACAGCGGAGTTTTAAGCTGCAGCGTCTCAGGCTCCAGCGGCGGAGGCGGTTCGACGAGTCGTCGCTCGTATCACCCCCGACAAACCCCGCATAGTCCATAGCCTGAACAGTTCGGCATCGATATAAGAATCCGTTTTGCGACCAGGTACTCTCGTCAAACCCAACCAACACAAAGTCCTGGTTGAAACGGATCGCGCCAGTTCTTTCCCGGAGACGGCTATCGCCTGGTGTGGTTTGCCACTCACTTTTGCTGGAAACGACGGCCGTGACTGAGCTGCCCAGCATGACTGGAATCTAGCCACCGCATCGAACAGAAGCCTGGCGCCAACCGTGTATTTGCAGTGACTTACGGGCTCTTTCTTATGGAGGGAGTTCAAAAGAACTCGCACCGCCGGTTCGCCCGTCGACGAGGCCAATGCTTTTGATTGAATTGTTTAAGAACTGTAAGTTTTGGCAGGCTGTTTTCCGAAAACGCCTCGCTAACTTAGTTCTTCTTGGAGGTAACCATGAAGTCATTTCTTAGATCGGTTGCGTTGTTGTTGGCATTGACAGCGCAGATCACGCTGGCGCAAGTTATTGTGCCGATGGCGCCCCCTCCTCCGCCGAGAGGTGCCGGCATACCCATCGGAAGGCCGCCCCGGCCCGGTTTCGTGTGGACTCCTGGATATCAACGCTGGGATAGCGGTCGATACATGTGGGTTCCCGGACGCTGGGCTCGCCCGCCCCGGCCCGGTGCGGTTTGGGTGCCAGATACCTGGAGGCGGCGAAGAAACGGATGGGTGCTTCGCAGAGGATACTGGCGATGATCTGCAGTCAGCGGACTACTTTGTAAAAGAGTTGTAGGACCCGGTCGGGTGACAAAGTCAGTGAGTTCGGGCTTGACCACTGGGCGAGCCCTCCACAGAACAGAAGAGAAGCGCAAAGCGCAACGCGCATAGATTCTCCATAGTTCTTCAGGCCCCTGACCCCGCTGGTAAAATCAGGTAGAGTTCTGATCGATGCCTCTGTACGAATATCGGTGCCGCAGCTGTGGCAATACGTTTGAGAGGTTGCGTCGCATGAAGGATGCCGACAGCGACCTGGAGTGCCCAAGATGTCACTCAGACAGGGTTGAGCGACTGCTCTCGACGTTTGCGGCCGCCGGGTGCGGGGGATCCCGCGGCTTTACCTGAGCCCGTTAGACTGCGGCCGGTCGTCCGCAACTTCAGATCGAGAGCACGAAGCCGTATTCACGAAGATTACACAAGACGGAAAACAATGTCGGCGGGAAACGAACGTGCCACAAGCGGTCAGCTGTGGGTCGGAAGGCGCGCGATTTGAACCGAGCATTGAGCATTGCGAGCGACCGCCTCAGAGACGCTCCCCAGTAGAAATCGGGTTACGCCCTTGCGACCATGCGAGCCTACCACGATCAGATCGGCTCCCCATTCGGCCGCGCAGTCGAGGATCACCATTTTGGGATCCCCTTCTCGCACGGACGTGCTCGCCTCAAACCGGGCCGAGCGCAAGCGCGCAGCGGCATTTTCCACTAGCTCGTGAGCCTTGTGCGTCTCACTCTGAATGATGGACTCGAGCTGTCGCGCACTGAACATCGGTTCCCCTCCGACCGCAGGGAAGGGAGTCGGCATGAAGCCCAGCCAATCCACCGCATGCACCACGAACACTTGCGTGTCATCTTGGCGAACCTGGGAGATCACGGCCTGGATTGCCGCCTCGGCAAACTTCGAATCGTCAATCGCGAGTAGGAGTTTCATGACTGAACCACCGGTGTTCGATCGTTTCGAAATTGCGCGGAAAGCCGCTATACGGAGGATACCAGTAACCTGGTGGCCGGCTCCCGGCTGCGCGCGGAACCCAAGACCTGTCCCGGATCATCCCAGCAACGTTTCCTTCACGATCCACTAGGGTTGAAACAGTATGTCCGGCGGAAGCATCAGCCACTCGATTTGTCAAAATCTCAGAGATCTTCCGACCAACGAGTTTCGCGAGACTCCCGCACTCATAAATGTTTGAAAATCTTTACTTTTTTCTACCTGAGATTGCGAGCACTTCTCTGGACATCGTCATCCAAGAATAGAGCTAATCGTCAGGTGGGGGAACGAGGGTTCGCGAGACAATGCGCAAAAGATTTGGCGGATTTACAAGCTTCTCGGCCTCACCTCCCCGCCCACCGTTTTGTTTCCTTAGGGCAAGCGGGACGTTAATGTTTACTCTTCTGACGATGTTCGTATGCCAGAGCTGCTCGCGCAAGCAAGCTCCCCCGCCCGATGGAGCAGCGCTGTTTGCCCAACAATGTGCAGGCTGTCACGAGAAAAACAACGACATGCGCGCGCCCGAACCCGAGGCTCTTCATCAGATGAGCAAAGCTTCGATCTTGGCGGCACTTGAGTCCGGTCGAATGAGGTGGGAAGGAAAACGTCTGTCCAAATCGAAAAAGGAAGCCGTCGCAACCTACCTGGCTGTCCCGGAAGCTTCAACGGCGATAGCAACCGGTTATTGCGCACGTGATCTGGATCCGCCCGCCGATCCGCCAGTTTGGGCGGGTTGGAGCAGCGATGTGAGGAATCGGCGATTCCAGCCTGCGATTGCCGCCGGGCTGAACCGCAATTCGGTGAAGAATCTGAAACTTAGATGGGCCTTCGGTTTCCCCGGCGCAGCCGCGACGTATGGCCAACCGACGTCATATGCGGGGAGACTTTTCGTCGGAAGCGAAGATGGTAAAGTCTACGCTCTTGATTCGGCCACGGGTTGCCTGTGGTGGATTTACAAAGCGTCGGCTACTGTGAAGACTGCGATTTCGATTGGCAACGGGGGAACTACCGCTTTCTTCGGCGA
>Ga0123356_10002556_pt1 | contig 19438 bp, 13 predicted proteins | sample TergutEmb28metaG_2_FD_92546 | JGI IMG/M metagenome (GOLD analysis project Ga0123356, IMG submission 92546) | Embiratermes neotenicus P3 segment gut microbial communities from Petit-Saut dam, French Guiana - Emb289 P3 | ecosystem: Host-associated > Arthropoda: Insects > Digestive system > Gut ...
AGAAACGGGAACGACAACGGCGCGATCGTCGTGGTGACCGACGCGACGGAGCTGGTGACGGCGAAAGACAGGGCCCTCTCAGCCAACAAGGCCAAAAGCGAATTTTTGTCACGCGTGAGCCACGAGCTCCGCACGCCTCTCAACGTCATCCTCAGCATGGCGAAGCTGGGCTTACACGACAAAGAACTCGGGGAAAGCATGGAGCGCTTCGGAAAAATCGTGGTGTCTTCCAGCCATCTGTCAAAAATCATCAACGATGTTCTGGAAATGTCACGCATGGAATCAGGCAAAACGGAGATCAAGCGCGAGCCGCTGCACCTGAAAACAGCCGTGCAGGAGTGTGTTGAGCTTCTGTCGCTCCGGGCCAAGGAAAACAATATCGGCCTTGTTTGTTCCATCGACCCCGAGCTGCCGGAAACTTTGGCCGGCGACGAATTCCGTATCAAACAAGTCTTGATCAACCTGCTCTCCAACGCCGTGAAATTCACTGTCAAAGGCGAAGTATCCCTTGACGTCAAGGTTCTGGAACGCGGAACAGACAACTGCGTGGTGCGCTTTTCTGTTGCCGACACCGGGATCGGCATGTCCGAAGCATTCCTGAAGAAGATCTTCACGCCGTTTGAGCAGGAAGATTCATTCCTGAGCAGACGTTATGAAGGGTCGGGGCTGGGGCTTTCCATCAGCCACAACCTGACGGCGCTGATGGGCGGAAACATGGAGGTGGAAAGCAAGCTCGGCGAGGGAAGCCGGTTTGTGTTCACCATTCCGTTCGACATCATTGAGACGGAAAGCGAAGAAAAGGAAGAAGCAGCCGAAACCGCAGAAGGCTCCCTGCAAGGAAAGCGGATTTTGCTCACGGACGACATTGAGATCAACCGCATGATAATCGTCGAAGTGCTGGCGGAAACGGGCGCGGAGCTGGAAGAGGCTTGCGACGGCGAAGAGGCGCTGCAAAAATTCCTGTCGTCGCCAGTGGGATATTACGACTGCGTGCTGATGGACATTCAAATGCCCAAGATGGACGGATATGCCGCCACCAGAGCCATCCGCGCGAGCGGACGCGCCGACAGCAATGTCCCGATCGTCGCCATGACAGCCAACGCGTTGAAAGAAGACATCAGCAATGCCGCCGCCGCCGGCATGAACGACCACATCGCCAAACCTGTAGATTTCGACATTTGCTTGAAAAAACTGAGGCAATGGTGCGGCCGGTAAAATAATCAATGCGGCAATGAGCCGCGTTGTTGAAAATATCAAGAACAGTTTCCAAGCTTCTTGCTCAGCCCCAAACGAGCGGACCGGCGAAAAAAAGGCCGCACAGCCGCCGCGAACGGGTCATGCGAGAAACCCATCAAACTACAGAAAGGGGATTCAAAAAATGAAAAAAATCGGTATTCTCTCGTTGCTGCTATGCGTCGTTTTGTTCTCTTTCCTTTTGGCCGGGTGCGGAGGGGGCAAGACGCAAATCATCGGCATATTCATGCCAACCGAAAACGAACCCCGCTGGGAGCAGGACAGCGACAGCCTCATGAGGCAGCTGCAGGCAAAAGACTATAAAGTGGAAACCTACAACGCGAGAGGCGATGTCGCCGAACAAATCAGACAGATCGAGGCGATGATCGACAAAGGATGCGACATTCTGGTCATTGCCGCCATTGACGGCTCGAGCCTCACGGAAGTGCTGCAAAAAGCGGCCGACAAAAAAATTAAGGTCATAGCCTATGACCGCCTGATCATGGACACGGCAAATGTGGATTATTACGTCACTTTTGACAATTATGAGGTCGGCAGGCTGCAGGGGGAATATATTGAAAAAATTCTGAACCTCAAAACAAGCGCCGGGCCGTTCAACATCGAAATTTTCGCGGGCGCGCTGACCGACAACAACGCTTTCTTTTTCTATAACGGTGCCATGAGTGTTCTGAAACCGTATATTGACAGCGGAAAACTGATCGTCAAGAGCGGAGAAGTGGCCATGGAAGTGACGACGATCTCGGAATGGCTTGGAAGCAACGCGAAGATACGCATGGCGCGATTGCTGAACGACCATTATGCCGACGGCACGGAGCTGCACGCGATTCTCTCCCCTAATGACGGGCTTGCCATCGGAATCATCGGAGCGCTCAAGGATTTTGGGTTCGGCGGCGAAGGGAAACCGTTCCCGGTGCTGACCGGCCAAGACGCCAGCATTGACAACGTCAAAGCCATAATAAACGGCGAACAGAGCATGACCGTGTTTAAAGACACGCGCACATTGGCGAACCGCACCTTCCTCATGATCGACGCCCTTCTGCTGAACAAGACGCCGACGACCAACAATACCACGACCTATTACAACAACATTAAGTACGTGCCGTCATATATTTGCAAGCCGGTTTTGGTGACCGAAGATAACTACAAAAAAGAACTGGTCGACAGTGGATATTACGAAATGTCACAATTCGAATAGGGCGCGCCGGCGCGGACTCGCGTTTGTTTTCGCCGCTTCTCCCGCCTCAAAGGCCGCCGGATAAGGCAAAGAAAGCGAAACAGACGCACGCCAAGTCTAACCACACAGAAAAATCCGGCTCGAAGTCAATTTAACTTCGAGCCGGATTTTTTATTTTCCCCCAAATCTTTCAAGAACGAGATAATCCGAACCCATCCCCAACAGGGATTATCGGGTTAGGATTATCTTCTCGTGGTGGACGATAAGGGATTCGAACCCTCGGCCTCTAACATGCGAAGCTAGCGCTCTCCCAGCTGAGCTAATCGCCCAAATAAAGCGGCGCGGACCGCCAAAACTCCCGACCGGGCGTGCCGCAAAAAAACTATCATCATTCTATCATCCCCGCACGGGCTTGTCAATTGTTTTAATCAACATCGGGCAGGGAGGAACGACTTTCTTGCGGCAATTCCTCATCATAGGAATCTGCGCTGTTCGGAGATACTAAACAGGCTCTTAGAAAGGGAATGGCGTATCGTCATCTTTTGAAACAAAGCCCCGCGCCGGGTCAACTTTTTGTTTCTGTTGATTCTATCTTGCCGTTTTTTTCTTCAAAATCACGAATGTTTTTGTTAATCAGAAACATGATTTGTCCGCTGGCTGAACGGTCGTTATATTTAGCGATATAGTGAAATTTCTTCAGCGTTTCTTCGTCTATGCGAATACTGATATGTTTTTGTTTTTTCAAGCAAATTCCCCATTTCACTTAAAATACACTAACTTGATATTTATTTTAAGTGAAAGTTATGATACAATATTCGATACGCACTAAATATTAGTGCAAATTATTTCACAATGAGGTGAAACGCCATGCCAGATTATGAAAAAATGTATTTCGCCCTCGCGGCCAAGGTGGCCGATATTATCGAGCTTCTGATCAAAGTGCAGCAAGAATGTGAAGAAGAGTATATCAGCGCCCGCCTGCGGCCGGCCCGAATGGCCGCGGTCAGGCTTCTCCCGCCGAAAGACGGCGCAGAAAAATGAAGGCCCGTTTTTCCAGCCTGGACACCTGCACCTGCGAAACGCCCATAATAGCGGCGACCTCGGCCTGCGTTTTATCCTCTAAATAACGCAGCTCCACAACCTGCTTCAGGCGCGGAGGGATTTTGCGCAGCAAATCTTCAAGAAAAAGGCTGTCCATAAGCCTGCCCGGGTCATGCTCGTCTCCGGCTGACAAATGATCCAAAAGATAGATGGGCTCGCCGTCATCCTGATAGACGACGTCATGGATGGACGCCGGAGCCTGTGCGGATTCCAGGGCCGTCACCACGCTTTCCAGCGGCAGGCCCAGGCTTTCCGCCAGCTGCCTGACCGTGGGCTCCCGCCCCTGCTCTTTTTGCATTTGCTCCCGCCGCGTTTTCACCAGCACCGCGTTTTCCTTCAAGGAACGGCTGATGCTGATGAGATCGTCATCCCGGATATAACGCCTGATCTCGCCCATGATCATCGGCACGGCATAGGTCGAGAAGCAGACTTCATAGCCGGCGTCAAAATTTCCTATCGCCTTCAGCAAGCCGATGGCACCCACCTGGAAGAGATCCTCCAGTTCCCTGCCGCGGTTGATGAATCTTTGCGCTACGCTGTAAACGAGACGCAGATTGCCGTTGACCAGCTTTTCCCTGGCGGCCGCATCGCCTTTTTGAGCCAGAGCAAGGAGTCTTTTGGTTTCTTCATCACCAAGGATGGAATAATGGGGCAGTTTGATCTGATTTTCCCTCATCGCGCCTCTCCTTGCTTCGTTGGTAAGATAGGCTTCGCATTACTGTGTTGTCATCGCGCCCGCTTCACTCACGTATCACGCCATACGCTCGCTCACGGCCGCGACGCCGGGACCCCCGAAAACCTTTAGAGCCTGTTTAATATCTCGCTCATAACACATCTTCCGGCTCTTTTTCCGCCAATACGGCGTCATCGCTCCTTGAAATAGCCTATGCTATGCCTGCGGCGCTGAACAGAATTAAGAAGTGAGAATACAGAGGACAGAAAAGAAGAATGGTAATTTAGTCGCTCCGTCTTGTTGGGCGGATGTCTGGCGAAAAAATATCTCGGAATCTGCGCCATTCGGAGATACTAAACAGGCTCTGAGAAATTTCTTGCGCAAAGAAGAAAAAAGTGATATATTAATTTAATTACACAAGAGAAATAACAGGCGCCAAAATAAAAGGAAGCATATCTCATCCATCATCTCTTATGCCAGACTTTTCCGGGAACTCTGCGCGTATGAATGGTTGAGTATGTTTTTCGCCTGTCCGTGACGCCGGCTGCATTGACGGGTTCCGGCGGCGCGGGCAGACGGAAAAGAGGCCGCCCTGCCGCCGCGAACGGGTTTCCTGACAGATCCGCTGTCCGCGCAAGTCCAAAAAGCCCGCCGTTTGATGCATTTTCCGCCTTGCCTGAAGAAATGCGGGAATGACGAAAAAACGGCAAAAAAAGGAGAAAAAATGCTTAAATTAGTGAACATCACAAAGTATTACGAGGTTGCCGACACTACGGTGCGCGCGCTCAGGGGCATTGACCTGTGCTTCCGGGAAAGCGAGTTCGTTTCGGTGCTCGGCCCCAGCGGATGCGGAAAAACGACGCTGCTGAACCTGATCGGCGGCCTTGACCGCGCAACCTCGGGCGACCTGCAAATCTATGGCAAAAGCACAAAGGATTTCAGCGACAGAGATTGGGACGTTTACCGCAACCACCGCATAGGCTTCATTTTTCAAAGCTATAACCTCATTCCGCACCAAACGGTGCTCGGCAACGTCGAGCTTGCCTTGACGATAGCCGGCATGGACAAGGCCGCGCGCGTTGCCAAAGCCAAGGCCGCGCTTGACAAGGTCGGGCTTTCAGACCAATACTACAAGCGCCCGAACCAGTTGTCCGGCGGGCAAAGCCAGCGCGTCGCCATCGCCCGCGCTTTGGTAAACGACCCCGAAATCCTGCTTGCCGACGAGCCGACAGGCGCATTAGACACCGTTACCTCCAAGCAGATCATGGATTTGGTGAAGGAAATCGCGCAAGAGCGGCTTGTTATTATGGTGACGCACAACCCCGAGCTTGCTGAGGAATATTCGACAAGGATCATCCGCCTGCTCGACGGCAATCTTTTAAGCGACAGCAATCCGTTCAGCGAGAAAGATGAAAAGGTCGCGACCAAAGCCGCGCTCGCAAAACAAGCGGAAAAAGACAGGGCGGCGGAAGCTGCCGCGATGGCCGCCGGAAAGAAAAAACATGTCAAGAAAGAGAAGGCAAAAATGTCGTTTCGGACGGCATTCAAGCTTTCGTTGCAAAACCTGTTCACCAAGAAACGCCGGACGATCATGACGGCGATTGCGGGGTCGATCGGCATCATCGGCGTTTCGCTTGTTTTGTCAATCTCCGTCGGCCTGCAGGGGTATATCAACCACATGCAGAACGACATGCTTTCCGGCAATCCGATTGAGATCAGACGAAGCGCATTTGACCTGAACGCCATGATGAGTCATGAACATGACGACCAAAAAAATATCGTCAAAAAAAACGGTTATGTCAATGTTGAAGCCATGCTGAAAGAAATGAACGAACGCCTTTCAAACATGCAAGACATTTTCGTTCAAAACAGCATCACGAAAGACTATGTCGACTATATAAGCGACATGCCCCCCGGGTATTTATCCGCGCTTTTCCTAAATTACGGCTTGGATGTAAGCAACAGCATTTATACGGATTTTTCGGTGAACAAAAGCGATGCGAACGGACGGCCCACATCGTTAAGCGGCATAAGCGCGACATACACCTCAATCTTGGAGCAGATTCCTGAATTCGGAAGATATGCCTCGATGATCGGTTCTATCGAGCAGCCGTTCAGACAAGCGCCGGATTCAAAGGATTATTTAGAAAGCCAATACACTCTCGAATACGGACGGGTGGCAACGGAAAAGAACGAGATCATGATCGTGCTTGACAAAAACCGTCAGTTGACCGACCTTTTGCTTGCGCAGCTCGGCTATTACTCGCAAGAGGAGTTTATAAACCTTGTAAACATGGCGGTCGGGAGCAGTTATGACAGCGATATTTACGACGGCGGGCAAATCGAATACAGCAAAATCATCGGCAAGACATTTACATGGTATCCGAACGACACTATATTCATCGGGCAAGCAAACAGCAGCATCCCGTTTAAATATTCGCCATATGCGGATGCGGCTTGGGAGGAAGGCTTGGAGCTTACGATCGTCGGGATTTTGGAGCCGAAAGACACCCTTTCTTACGGCACGCTCACTAGCGGTTTTTATTACACCACGGCACTGGCGGAACATATTATAGAGAAAAACTGGAATTCCGAAATCGCTCAATATTTGCGAACGGAAATGACGGAAGCGTTTGCAGGCACGGCAATGATGTTCCGCAAAGGAGCGGAAGTGGACCTCGGCGGAGGGTTGATGACGCTGCCTGCGGACATGATCCATGTTCTTGAAGGCAAAGTTATCGCCTTTGACTATGATTACACTTTCGAGGGAACGACCACACAGGCAAAGGGATTGGTCGGCAGCGCAAATCAACTGATGGCCTTGTTGGGCATGGGCTCAAGCGGCGGAAACAGCCCGACGATCATATCCTTCAGCAACCAAAGCCTGGGCGGAGGCGTCGAACTGAATATCACAACCGACGAAGACGGCAACGACTTGGCTTGGAATGTCGCAATGCATGACGGAGCCGTCTTTGCCTTGCCGAACAGCATAGCGATTTATCCTGTTGATTTAGCGCAAAAAGACAATGTGTTGTCCTATCTCAAAGCTTGGAACTCCGAAGACGACATAACGCTCAGCAGCGGCAGGGTCATTGCCGCCGACAGCAGGGAGCGGATCGTGCACTCGGATATGCTGTCGCTGATCATGGGCATGATCCAGAGTTTGGTGCAAATAATCACGATTGCGTTGGTCGGCTTTACATCCTTGGCGTTAGTTGTTTCGTGCGTAATGATCGCCATCATCACCTATGTTTCGGTCGTCGAAAGGATCAAAGAGATCGGCGTTATCAGAAGCCTTGGCGGACGCAAGCGCGACGTGTCAAACCTCTTTATCGCCGAAACCTTCATGATCGGCCTCGCTTCTGGCATAATCGGCATTGCGGTGACATACCTGCTTTCTGCTTTAATAAACGCAATCGTCAGCAGCATAAGCGTCGTCGCGACGATCGCGTTTTTCCCATGGTATCTGGCGCTGACAATGCTTTGCATCAGCATAGGCCTGACCTTGATTTCGGGCTTGACGCCGTCCAGGTCCGCCGCCAAGAAAGACCCCGTTGTGGCGCTGAGAACCGAATAACCAAAACAAGAGCCTTGTTCAGCATCCCCGAATAGCTTTCAAACAGCAAAAAACATAGCAAACCGAATGGCTGATTTAATACGGCCATTCGGTTTGCTGCATTTGATCGGCAAAACCCCGGAGCGCGGGCATGAACGGGAACCGTGTAAGAGGCTTTTTAGCGCCCTCACAGCGCAGATTTCTGGTGGTTTTTATCCCCCTCTGACCTCTGTCTTCTCACCTCTGCCTTCTGCATGAGCGGGATATTAAACAGGCTCTTAAGCCTCACTCCGTAAGCAACCCGTCGAGCATGGAGGATTTTTTCAGCCGGTATAACCTGGCGGGGCGGTGCGCGCCGTCCTTTTTCGTGTGCGGCGTTTCCTCGACTTTGGCGCTGATCCAGCGGCGGAAATTCGGCTTGGTCAGTTCCCTGCCCAGCAGCACCTCATGGGCCTGCTGCAGCTCGGAGAGGGTGAAAAGCTCAGGCAGCAGGCCGAAGGCGATGTTGGTATATTGCACTTTGTTTTTGATGCGGTCCAAGGCGCAGTCTAAAATTTTGATGTGGTCGTAAGCCATGAGCTCGCCGGTTTCCGCGCAGGGCTCATAGCCGTATTTGGTCCGCTTTTCAAAGCCGGCGGCGCTCGTTTCCTCAAAAACGTCATATAAAATGTTCGGGGCCCCTCCGCGGCCGCAAAGCGTCACGCGGTATTTGCAGCGCATATTCAGGTCGGAGAGCTTTTCCGCGGAGAGTAGGCGTTTGCGGACGCCGAACCATTGAAACTCCTGGTTTTCCTCGGTGAAACGGGGCTTCAGGTGTTCTTCGCGCACGATGGCGATATACGAGGCGGCGATCACCCGCGCCGTGGGGTCGCGGTCCGTCGCGCCCCAGGTATACAACTGCTCGAAATAGACGTCCTGCGAATCGGTCTTTTCTTCAAGTTCGCGGAAAACCGCGTCGTCGAGGCTTTCATCGACGCCGACAAAGCGATAGGGAAAAGACCAGCAGCCTTTATAGGGCTCGCGCTTTCGTCTGGTCAGAAGCACGGTCAGCTCCTTTTGCGGGAGTTTTTTGACATTCGTCCTGGCCGTTTCAGCCACTTTGAAGATGGCCAGGTTCACCGTGAGCATAAAGTTTTTATTGTCGATGTTCATGGGCGGCCTCCGTTTTTTCTTGGGCATTTTTCCGGTTTCGGGAGTCAGGAAAGTGTTTTGCTGAGAGGGAGTAGAACGCCCCACGCGCGCACTCTGCCTTCTGCCCTCTTACTTCTGCCTTCTGTTTTGCCCCACCCCCTGACCCCCCTCCCCGAGGAGGGGGAGAAAGTTTCTTTTGCGGGGTGTTGGCGCCGAAGGCGCCAACACCCCGCAAAAGGGAGGATAGGCACAGTCAGTCTTTTCGCTCCCAGTCGGGGAAAGTGAAAAATTCGGCGAAAGAAAGCGCAAAGTTTTGCGCCTTGATTTTGATGGTGCATAATTTTATTTTAACCGATGCGCGGCGTTTGCGCAACAAAGCCGCGCAACATTTTAACGGACAATCCGGAAAGCCTTGACAAACGGCGCGTATTATAATAAAATAGATATTATCTTTTTGACAATAACTGATGAAAAGCGAGGCGAAGAAAATGCAGGCCCTGGCGGAAAAGATCGCGGCCCTGAAAAAAAAGAAAGGCGCTTTGATCCTGGCGCACTATTATCAGAGCGCGGAGATCCAGGAAATTGCCGATCACGTGGGCGATTCTTATTATCTGGCCAAGGCCGCCGCCGAAGCGCCGCAGAGCCTGATCGTCTTTTGCGGGGTCAGGTTCATGGCGGAATCCGCCAAGGTGCTTGCCCCGGAGAAAAAGATCCTACTGCCTGCCGCCGACGCTTCATGCCCCATGGCCGACATGGCGGACCTGGCGGAGATCGAAGAGTTGAAAAGGCGTTTCCCGCAGGCCGCGGTCGTTTGTTATATCAATTCGCCGGTCACGGTGAAGGCGCTTTGCCATGTCTGCGTGACTTCGGCCAACGCCCTGAAAATCATCCCCGCCCTGCCGCAAAAGGAAATCATTTTCTTGCCGGACAAGAATCTCGGGGCCTTTCTGGCCGGAAAATTCCCGGACAAAAAGTTCATAAATTATCCCGGATATTGCCCCGTCCACCAGGACGTCAGGCCGGAAGAAATCCTCCGGCTGAAAAACGCGTACCCCGGCGCGCCGGCGGCCGCGCACCCGGAATGCGCCCAAGAGACGCTGGCTTTGGCCGACTTCATCGGCGGAACGGAGGCCATCCTGCGTTTCGCCAAGGACGCGCCGCAGCGGGAAATGATCATCGTCACGGAGGAAGGGCTGCGTCATGTTCTGGAAAAACAGAACCCGGAGAAAAAGTTTCATTTCCCGCAGCCGCCCATGATTTGCGAAGACATGAAAAAGACCCGGCCGAAGGATGTGCTTCTGGCCTTGGATCAGGAAAACGCGCCGATCGAAGTTGAGGAAGGGCTGCGCGTGAGGGCGCTGCGCTGTTTGCGCGAGATGCTGCGGCTGTCGCTTTAGGAAGTTTGTGCTTTTATCAAACACCTCTCCCCCTGACCCCCTCCCCAAAGGGGAGGGGGAACAAGTTTCTTTTTCGGGGGTTGACGCCTTCGGCGTCAACCCCCGAAAAAGGGAAGATTGTGAGCGGGGATAAGCGATTCTTTCGAAATGAGTAAGGAAGGACGGGCAGGCAACACCCCCCTGCACGCCGTATATTATTGGAGCCCCACCCGCAAGCGCCGCCCTTTAAGAGCCTGTTTAATATCTCCGAATGGCGCAGATTCCGAGCAGTTTTTTCGCCAGACATCCGCCAAACAAGCCGAAGCGACTAAGTTCCCATTCTTCTTTTCTTCCCTCTGTCTTCTTCCTTCTTACTTCTGTTAAGCGCCGCAGGCATAGCATAAGCTATTTCAAGGAGCGATGACGCCGTATGGCGGAAAAAGAGCCGGAAAACCGGGGCCCCCGAAAACCTTTAGGTTTTTGGGGTGGTGGTATGCACTATGAGTGAGATATTAAACAGGCTCTAAGGTAGCTGCGCATGGGGGCGCGGACAAAAACCGGCAACTCATAAATATAAAAGCTCTGAAAATTTCACACAATCGTATTCAACGAAAACTTGTGCGCCAAGACCTCAAGCAAGATGGGTAATAACGGAATGCGCCGCTTATGCTGCGGCTGTCGCTTTAGGAAGGAGTGATCGGGCTGTATAGATTCGACGTTATTATCGCGGGCGCCGGAGCGGCCGGATTATACTGCGCCCTGCTGCTTGATCCGGGGCTTGACATCCTGCTGCTCAGCAAAACGCGGCTCAGAGAATGTAATTCATATCTGGCGCAGGGAGGGATCACCACCGTCCCGCAGGAGGATAAGCCTTCGTTCGTGAGGGATACGCTTCTGGCCGGGCAGGAGGAAAACGACCCTGCCGCGGTGGAGCTGCTGGCGGAAAAGGCGCCGGAGACGCTGGAAAGGCTGATCGCTTTCGGGATGCCCTTCAGCAGGGAAAACGGGCAGATCGCTTATGCTAAGGAAGGGGCGCACAGCAGGCGCCGCATCGCCTATGCCAAGGACGAAACCGGCAAATTCCTCATGGAGACCCTGCTCGCGCAATTGTCAGCACGGAAAAACATCACGGTTTGGGAGCAATGCGCCCTGATCGACATTTTGCGGCAGCCCGAAGATGGGGAACCGGCCTGCCTTGGGGCGCTGGTTGAAAAAGACGGGCGCTTCGTCCGCGTCGCCGCATCGAAAACCGTGCTGGCCTGCGGCGGGATCGGCGGACTTTTCCGCAACACCACCAACGCTGCCGGGCTGACCGGCGACGCCATCGCCATTGCCCACAAGCACGGGGTCGAACTGAAAGACCTGGGGCACATCCAGTTTCATCCGACTTCTTTATATTGCCCTGCGCACGGGCCTGACGGAGACAGGCGCTTCTTGCTTTCCGAATCGCTGCGCGGGGAAGGCGCGCTCCTGCTCAATGCGGAGAAGAAACGCTTCGTGGATGAGCTTTTGCCGCGCGACGCCGTCTGCGCCGCCATCAGGGAAGAGCAGAAGAAGTTTTCCCGCCTCCCCTGCATATATCTGGACATATCGCACATCGACGCGGACTGGCTGCGCGAACGTTTTCCCATGATCTGCCGCCGCTGCCGCGAGGAGGGCTATGACATCACCAAGGAGCCGGTCCCGGTGATCCCTTCCCAGCATTATCATATGGGGGGGCTGCGCATCGACCTGGCGGGACGGACTTCGCTCGCCAACCTTTATGCCATCGGCGAGGCGGCTTGCAGCGGCGCGCACGGCGCCAACCGTCTGGCCAGCAATTCCCTGCTGGAAGCGCTGGTTTTCGCCGCGCAGGCCGCGCAGGACATCAACGAAAATTTGCCGTCCGGCCCTCCCATTTTGCCGCGTGATTGCGCGCCGGACAGCGAACTGACGGACGCTCACCTGCGGGCCAGGCTGGTTCAATCTCTTTTGTGCAGTGAGAACGGAGGGATCGCCGATGAATTACGCGATTGTTAGGCCAGTTGTGAAATCCTTATTCCGGTGAACCTTTACTGAATCAGGGTTTAGCATAGTAAAATAGAAGTAAGATAGAAGTAAGAAGGAAGAAAACAGAGGTCAGAAAAGAAAAATGCGAACTTAGTCGCTTCGGCTTGTTTGGCGGATGTCTGGCGAAAAAAATATCTCGGAATCTGCGCTATGAGGGTACTAAACAGTCTCTGATGATTTAAGAGGGAGGGGGCCTAACCATGAGCCGCACAAAAGAGCGGCTTAAACGGCGGATCACTTGCCCCCCTGCAATGCCTTGGTTTTGTCTGCTTGAACGGGCAAAATTTTTTTATTTTATGTTACCTTTTTGAGATTTCAAACGTTTTACAGGTGAAGGCGGCTGTTATTTTTGGTATTATTTATGGGCAAAAATTTTTTTGTTTTCATGTTACCTTTTTGAGATTTCAAACGTTTCATAAGTGAAGGCGGTTCTTTATGAGCGGCTTTGCCGGCAGCGAGTTCATTCATAGGACAGTGAGCAAATATTCTGACATGATTGTCAGGATAGCCTTCGCGTATGTCAAAAACAGGGCGGACGCCGAGGATATAATGCAGGATGTGTTCATGTCGCTGATCAAGCAGCCGCCGTTTAACGGCGAGGAGCATTTGAAAGCATGGATAATCCGCGCGGCGGTAAACAGAGCAAAGGATTATTACAGATCGAACAAAAAAAGGAATACCGTGCCGCTCGAAGCCGCCGCGAACCACCTGACCGAATTGCAAGAGAGCGTGTTCGATGATTTTTTTGAGCTGCCGGAAAAAGACCGCCATGTCGTTTACCTGTTTTATTACGAAGGTTATACGGCAAAGGAGATAGGGGCGATCTTGGGTAAAAAGGAAAAGGCCGTTTTGATGAGATTGAGCAGGGCAAGGGAAAAGCTGAAAAAGGTATTGGAGGAAAGAAAATGAGCCGGCTGAACAATAAAAGCGAATTTGCAGAAGCCTTTGACGGCATCACCGCAAGCGAAGAGGCAAAGCAAAAAGCCATTAACAAGCTCCTTCAATATGAGAATCAAGCCGCCGCTTCCGTCAACGCAAAAAAAGAGAGAAGGCGCTTTGCCCGGAACATCAGAAGGGTCGCGGCCGCCGCTTCAACCGCCGCCTTAGTGGTTTTTTGCGCCGTATTTATCCCGATGCTCTCCAACAACGGGACTCCGCCTGTTCAGCAAAAATTGGAGCAAGGCTTTGTTTTTGAAAAGGGCAGAGATTTTTTAAGCAGCAACGAAGTATCGCCAAGCAGCAACGAAGCATTGCCCAAATATTTTTGCGGTTATAAGTCCGAAAAAGATCGCTTTGAAATCAGCGGCGTTGAAATGGATTTTTATTTTGGCCACAATGAAGCGCTGCGGCCTTCAAATGCGGCGGGAGCGACGGTCAAGGCCTGTTTTGTGACGGACACGGGGGATACTTTCACCGTCAAAGAAATCGGTGATTTTTTTACCGAGAAATATAAATGCGCTCCGGTCCTTGACGAAGAAACCCAAAAGACGATCATTGTGTACAACCATTCGGAAAAATTCTCCATACCGAAGAACGCCTTCAAAAACAAAGAAGGCTCGATAATCTTCACGCTATACCTATACACGCAGGACGGCGCGGTAATTGAAAACGGCGGATGCGCCGCCGCCGAGATCTTCTATAAGCTGGAGGGCAAGACGGTTGTTTTGTCCGGCACAAAATTTTAATTGAGGAGGCGCACAATGATGAAAAAAACAAAGCTCCTGGCGGTTATATTGGCCGCCGCACTTTCCCTGATGCTTGCGGGGTGTTCGGGTGATGCCAAGAAGCCGATAAAGCTCTCCGCACCGGCCGGTTTGCAAATCAGCGGCACAACGCTCACATGGGGCGCAGTGCCGAACGCAAGCGGTTATTCGGTCGACATAGACGGGGTTCTCTATACCGCGTCGGCAAATTCATATTCCCTGTCGGCGTTAAGCGACTACAGAACCTATACGATCAAGGTGATGGCGATCGGCGACAACACCGCATACAGCTCTTCCGCCTGGTCGGACTCCATCCCGTATACGATAGACGAACCCGGCTCCGAAACGCCGCAATTAGAAACGCCCGCCGGGTTGGAGATTTATGAGAGTGACCATTGGACGATGATATTGAAGTGGAATGCCGTGCCGGACGCGCAAAGCTATGTCGTTGAGATCGACGGCGCGTCATACGGAGCGAACCAAACGAGCTATTCATTATCCTCGCTCACGACCGCAAAAACCTATTCCATAAGGGTGAGGGCGATCGGCGACGGGGTGAACTTCAGGAATTCCGAATGGTCGGCGCCCGTTTCCTACACCGTTGAACCGACGGAACCGCCTTCGGGGAACATTGAAGATATGTCCTGCCGCCAGATAATCGACTATATTTTCGCCAACGTCCAGCAGACGCCGTATATGACGCAGCGCACGCCGGAGCCCGATTGGGAGGATTGGGGCTGGTATTCCGGCACGCAAGAGGTCAGAAACCTTGAGGCTTGGTTTTTGGGAGGGGTGACCGGCGTTCCGTTCACCGAAGCCACCGCATTCGAATCTCCCATGAACGGCGACTTCTCGCTTGTGGTTATAAGGCTTGAAGCGGGCGCCAACGCCGCCCAGTGGAGAGACAGCATTTACAGCGGCCTTAACCCGATGAAATGGATCTGCATGGGCGGAAACGCAAAGCGCGTCGTGAGGATCGGCAACGTGATATTGGCGGTCATCGCCAACACCCCCGACATCGACAATATCGTCGCCACGTTCAACACCCTGGCATAATTATATGGTATTTTCAAGCGTATCGTTTCTGTATTTTTTCCTGCCCGTCACGTTAATGGTTTACTATGCGGTCCCGCGCAAATGGATAAGCGGGAAAAACGCCGTGCTTTTGCTCGCGAGCCTGTTCTTCTACTTTTGGGGAGAACAGCTGCTTGTGCTCGTAATGCTTGCCTCCGCCGCGATTGATTATGTCAACGGGCTTGTAATAGAAAAATACAGGCAAAGCAAAGTAATCCCCCAAATAATGCTCGGGGTCTCGGTTGCCACAAATATCGCTCTCTTGGGTTATTTTAAGTATTTCAACTTTTTCGCGGAGAATTTCAGCAGCTTTTTCGGGATCGATTACCGCATAGCGCAAATCGCTCTGCCGATAGGCATCAGTTTTTATACCTTTCAGACTTTGAGCTATACGATAGACGTATATAGAGGCAATCTGAAAGCGCAGAAAAACCCGGTGGCATATGCGACCTTTGTTACGATGTTTCCGCAGCTTGTGGCGGGGCCCATTGTCCGCTACAGCGAGGTGGAAAAGGAATTGGCGGGCCGCCGCAACACCTTTGCCGGTTTCTCGGACGGTGTGCGGCGGTTTATCATAGGGCTGGCCAAAAAGGTCCTGATCGCTAATGTTATGGCGGATTTGGCTCAAACCATTGCCGCGTCGGGCGAAAGCACGGTCCTTTTCGCATGGATGTCCGTCCTGGCTTTCTTCTTCCAGATCTATTTTGATTTTTCCGGCTATTCCGACATGGCGATAGGGCTTGGGAAAATGTTCGGCTTCAAGTTTCCCGAAAATTTCAACTATCCTTATACCGCGCGGAGCGTATCGGATTTTTGGCGGCGCTGGCACATGACCCTGACAAGGTGGTTCCGCGATTATATTTATATCCCGTTGGGCGGCAACAGAAGCTCGAAAGGGAAGCTGCTCAGAAACATTGCGGTCGTGTGGCTGTTGACGGGGCTTTGGCATGGCGCGGCGTGGAACTTCATCGCCTGGGGAGCATATTTTGCCGTCATTTTGACCGCTGAAAAATTCATCTGGGGCAGGCATCTTGAAAAGGCCCCGAAAGCCGCCGGGCATATCTATACTCTTTTTCTCGTGCTTTTCGGCTGGGTGCTGTTCAGCGCCGGCGGCCTGGGCGAGGCCTGGCGCAATCTCTCGGCGATGTTCGGCGGGGGCGGGATTCCCTTTGCCGGAGAGCAGACTTGGTATTATCTCAGGAGCTATGCTTTTGTTTTTGTGTTCGCGGTCATAGGCAGCACGCCGCTGTTGAAAAACTTATGCGGCAGGCTCAAAAACGGCAAAACAAACGGCGGAAGCGGTTCGCCGCCGTCATCCGAAGGGCAGGCCGCATCCGCGGATATGCTCCGGCAAGAAAAGCGCGCCAAAGTGATGAATGCGCTTGAGCCGCTGTTTCTTGCCGCCTTGCTCATAATCGTTACGGCGTTTTTGGTGGACGGTTCGTTCAATCCGTTCATCTATTTCAGATTTTAAGGGGGCTCGGATGCTATGAACGATAAAATCAAAAACATAGTCAACACCGTCATGTTTTTGCTCATCATAGTGGGGTTTTTCGGCATAAACCTTATGCTGCCGAGCAATGAGCTGTCGTCAAGCGAAAGGCGGGCGCTGAGGCAGCGGCCGGAAATCAGCAAGCCCTCGGTAATATTGGACAAACAATTCTATGCCGATGTTGAGGAATATTTTCTTGACCAGTTTTTGTTACGCGACGGATTTCGCGGCGTGAAAGCCCTCACGGCGTATAACTTGTTGGGCTTGTGCGACAATAACGGGATTTATATGCAAAACGGCCATGTATACAAAATGGACTTTCCCTTAAACGAAGATAATATCGTCCGCGCCGCAGACAGGTTCAACCTGATTTGCGAAACTTATTTTCAAGACAAGGCCATGAACGTCTATTATTCCGTTATCCCCGACAAAAATTATTTTTCGCGCGGGTATCTTGCTTATGACTATGACCGGCTTTTGCAGATCCTGCATGAAAACGTGAGCGGCATGGAGTATATAGACATTTTCGGCGTTCTTGCCCTTAATGATTACTACCGCGCCGACCTGCATTGGAAGCAGGAATCGCTATTGCCGGCCGCGGAAAAACTCATTGCTTCGATGGGGAAAGAATACCTGAACCCCGGTTACACGCAGCACCGGCTCGAAAATTTCAAAGGCGCGTATTTCGGCCAGGCGGCGCTTCCGCTGAAACCCGATACGCTCACTTATTTGACCGGCGGCGCCATAAGCGGCGCAAGGGCTTACCGGCACGCATACAGCCAGGCCGACGGCGCACACAAAATCGAAACCCCCGTCTATGACCCGAATGCCTTTAACGGCGTCGACCCCTACAACCTGTTTTTGGGCGGCCCCCAAATGATTGTGGAAATAGAAAATCCCGCAAACCAGGGCGGCGGCGAGCTGTATATTTTCCGTGATTCCTTCGGCTCCTCGATCGCGCCGCTGCTGCTTGAAAACTATTCAAAAATCACCCTGATCGATATGAGATATATCAGACACACCCTATACGAAAGATTCATATCTTTTACGCCCGGCAGCGACGTTCTTTTTCTTTTCAGCACCCAAATATTAAATCACAGCATGATGCTGCAATAGCAACTTGTGACAACCGGCATAAAAAGCCGTAAACAAATCCCGAAAAACGAGCATGAAAAAAGCCCGCTATCGTTCATGATAGCAGGGCTTTTTCTCTGGCGGAGAGAGAGGGATTCGAACCCTCGATACAGATTTAAGTCCGTATACTCGCTTAGCAGGCGAGCGCCTTCGACCTACTCGGCCATCTCTCCACAATATGCATTATACTAAAAATTTATGCCCATGACAAGCGAAAAATGTTGAGTTCGGCGAAAAATCATTTTTTATTTATCGGCGGATCAAGAGCCTGTTTAATATCACGCTCACAAAGAAGGCAGAGGGCAGAAAAGAAGAATGGTAATTTAGCCGCTCCGGCTTGTTTTGCGAACGTCTGTCGAAAAAACTGCTCGGAATCTGCGCTATTCGGGTATTAAACAGGCTTTAAAACGCCTCCCGCCGCGCGGCGCAGGGCCGGCGGCGGGAGGCGTCAGCGTGTCTTAAATGCTGTTACAGGGAGTTCGTCGCGGCCAGTGATTTCAAGATCCCGCGTGCGATGGCGGCGGCATATGCCTCGAAATTCTCATCAAAGAGCCGGTTGTCCGCCGCGTTTGAAATGAAACCAAGCTCGACGAGCATCGCGGGCGCCCGCGTATTGCGCAATACGGAAAAATCGCCTCGTTTCACGCCGCGGTCGCTCTGCACGCCCGCGCCCACGATCTCATTATGCACATTTTGCGCCTTGGCGACGGTGGTTGAAGGGGCGCTGACCTGAACATAAGTCTCGACCCCACTGGCGGCGGGGTTTGCGAAAGCGTTCCTGTGCAGCGAAACAAAAATGCTCGCGCCGTTGCGGTTGGAGATCGTGCTTCTCTCCAAAAGAGGGACATAAACATCCGTGCTTCTGGTCATGACCACCCTTTGCCCCTGCGCCTGCAAATTCCTGCGCACGGCCAGGGCCATGTTGAGGTTGTCATTCTTCTCCATCCGCGCGCCGTTCACCGCCCCCGGGTCAGAGCCGCCGTGCCCCGGGTCAAGCACGATGACCGGCAACGCGCCGCCGGAAATGTTGTTATGCTGCGCCACGATGGAGTTCCAGGTGACGGGGCCGATCACGCCGTCGGGCGTCAGCCCGAACTGCCGCTGGAACGCCACCACCGCGTTCTGGGTGGCCGGGCCGAAGACTCCGTCCGCCGTGAGCTGGGGAATGGATGGATGTGCGGTCCTGATCACGTTAAGATATTGCTGCATGACGCGCACGCTTTCCCCGCGCGAGCCAAGTCTGAGCGGCGTGCCGGGAAAAGCCGGGCCGGGCGGCGGCGAGACGGGCAGCCGGTTATATTGCGTCACGATGGAGCTCCAGGTGATGGGGCCGATCACGCCGTCGGGCGTCAAACCGAACTGCCGCTGGAACGCAATCACCGCGTTCTGTGTGGCCGGGCCGAAGACCCCGTCCGCCGTGACCCTGGGAATGTTCGGATAAACCGTCGACAACGCGTTGAGATATTGCTGCATGATGCGCACATCTTCCCCGCGCGAGCCCAGCCTGAGCGGCATGCCGGGATAAGCCGGGCCTCCGGGCGGCGGCGAGACGGGCAGCCGGTTATATTGCTCCACGATGGAGTTCCAGGTGATGAGGCCGATCACGCCGTCGGCCGTCAGCCCGAACTGCCGCTGAAAAGCACGCACCGCATTTTCCGTGGCCGGGCCGAAGACGCCATCCGCCGTGATCCTGGGGATGTTCGGGTAAACCGTTGACAATG
>Ga0123356_10002557_pt1 | contig 19433 bp, 13 predicted proteins | sample TergutEmb28metaG_2_FD_92546 | JGI IMG/M metagenome (GOLD analysis project Ga0123356, IMG submission 92546) | Embiratermes neotenicus P3 segment gut microbial communities from Petit-Saut dam, French Guiana - Emb289 P3 | ecosystem: Host-associated > Arthropoda: Insects > Digestive system > Gut ...
GAGCCCGCGGTCCTCGATCTCGATCGCGAACCCGTTGGCGACGTTCTCGCCGCCCACCCGGACCTGCGTGAACGGCGGGGACAGCGTGGTCGCGTTCTCGATCAGCTCGGCGAGCAGGTGGATCACGTCGGTGACGGCCGAGCCGGCCAGCGCCGCCCGCGACTGCGTCGCGACGGTGACCCGGGCGTAGTCCTCCACCTCGGCGACGGCGCCGCGCATCACGTCGATCAGCTTGACGGGAGCGGACCACGACCGGCCCGGGGGAGAACCGGAGAGGATGATGAGGCCTTCCGCGTGCCGCCGCATTCGGGTGGTCAGGTGGTCCATCTTGAAGAGGTCTTCGAGCACGTCCGGGTCCTGCGCCTTGCGCTCCATGTCGTCAATGACCCCGAGCTGGCGCTGCAGCAGCGACTGGTTACGTCGTGCCAGGTTGCGGAACATGTCGTTGACGCCCTGGCGGACCCGCGCCTCGTCGACCGCCGACCTGATGGCGGACTGCCGTACGGCGTCGATCGCCTCGCCCACCTGGCCGATCTCGTCGCCGCCGACCCGCAGCGGCGGCGCCTCGGCCGCCACGTCCACGGCCTCGCCCCGGCGCAGCCGGGTGACCACCGAAGGCAGCTGCTCCTGAGCCAGCGTCATGGCCGAGCGGCGCAGCACGGTGAGCCGCCGGTTGATGGACCGGCCGAGCAGGCCCGTCACGAGCAGGGTGAGCAGCAGGCCGACCACGCCGACGCCGCCGGTGTAAATGACGCGGCGCTTGGCGCTGATGGCCATGCCCTGGTCGACGCTCAGGGATGTGTTCGCAGCGCTGAGGGTGGCGTTGTAGTTGGCCTTCTGCCAGGCCCCGGTCAGCTGCTCCCAGCCCGCGGGGGACAGGCCCGCGAATTCAAGGTCCGTGAGCGAGACACCGGACTCAACCCCCTCCTGCACCTGGGTGAGGTCGGCCGGCAACTTGGCCGGGACCTGGGAGTTGAAGGTGGTGTTGTACTCCGCCAGCTCGGCCGGGCTGAGCAGCTTCTGGAACAGCGCAGTGTCGTCCTGCAGCCGCCCTCCCGCCAGGCCGAACGCGACACGATCCTGGCTGCTGATCGTGCCTGCCGCGAGCGCGCCCGCGAGCAGCGCGTCCTGCTCGGACACGTCTTCGCGCGCGTTGATCGCGGAGATGAGGCCCATCCCCTCGCTGGAGGTGGTCGTCTCGGTCATGCTGCTCGCCTCGGAGTCGAGCACGATGTCCTGGTCGGTGATGACGCTGGTGTAAGCCGTGAACGCGTCGAACGCGGGGATCGCCTTGCCGCTGACCTTGCTGCGCACTCCGGACAGGGCGAGGACGTCGCCGACCATCTTCTGGATGGCAGCTGTCTCATCTGCGGTGGCGTTCGAGGTGGTGGCCGGGGACTGGATGACGGTCTGGAGCTGCGCCTCGCCTGCCTGAGTTGTCCCGACCGCCTTCTGATACGCCTGGAGGTTGGCAGCATCCGGCTGGGATAGGTACACAACCGCCGCGCGGCGCTCGGCCTGGAGAATGCTGACGAAGTTGGTCAGCGGCACGGACGTCGCCTTGATGAGCTGTGGCGCACGGTCGAGGTTCAGCCAGTTGGTGACGGATGTGTACGTTACGTAACCAAAGAGGCCGAGCATCGTGAGTAGCGGGATGGCTACCAGGAAGTAAATTCTGAGCCTGATGGATCGGCCGCGCGACCCCATGGGACAACCCCCTGCGGGTAATGAGTAAGGGCAAGCCACGATATCGCGTAACGGGTCGTGATCGTGCCCAAACTGGTACAGATCATGGTGGAAAGCGCTGTGTTACGGTGTTATTTCCGACAGGGGGCCGAACGGTGGCGGTCGTGCCGCCGAGGGCATTTGTCGCAGCCACGGCCTACGCTTGGAGCGTGACCTCGACCCAGATGCACTCCCTTCTCGACGGACTGAACCCGCAGCAGCGTGCCGCCGTGACCCACGCCGGCGGGCCGCTGCTGATCGTCGCCGGGGCTGGTTCGGGGAAGACCCGGGTGCTCACCCACCGCATCGCCTACCTGCTGGCCGAGCGGGAGGTTTCGCCTGCCGAGATCCTCGCGATCACCTTCACGAACAAGGCGGCTGGCGAGATGGCGTCCCGCGTTGCCGCGCTGATCGGCGGCCGCCGCGCCCGGGCGATGTGGGTGATGACCTTCCACTCCGCGTGCGTTCGCATCCTGCGCCGCGAGGCGGCAAGGTTCGGCTACCCGTCCAGCTTCTCGATCTACGACACCGCGGACTCCCAGCGCCTGATGGCGCTGGTCTGCCGCGAGCTTGAGCTCGATGCCCGGCAGTACCCGCCGAAGTCGCTGTCCACGCAGGTGTCGAACCTCAAGAACGAGCTCGTCGACTACGAGTCGTACGCCAGCCGGGCCCGCTCCGCCCGCGAGAAGGCCCTTGCGGAGGCATACGCGGAGTACCAGCGTCGCCTGGTCGCGGCCGGGGCGATGGACTTCGACGACCTGATCATGGTCACGGTCAACCTGTTCCAGGCCTTTCCCGAGGTCGCGGCGGCCTACCGGCGCCGCTTCCGGCACGTGCTCGTTGACGAGTACCAGGACACGAACCACGCGCAGTACGTCCTGGTGCGCGAACTGGTCTCCGGTGGCGCAGGTCTTTTCGGATACCGAGCGAGCCGGGGCTCCGGGCCTGCCGAAGACGGCACGCAGGAGCCGATCGCGCCATCCGAGCTGTGCGTGGTCGGCGACGCCGACCAGTCCATCTACGCTTTCCGCGGCGCGACGATCAGGAACATCACCGAGTTCGAGCAGGACTACCCGGACGCTACGGTGATCCTGCTGGAGCAGAACTACCGCTCCACGCAGAACATCCTCGCCGCGGCCAACGCGGTGGTCTCCCGCAATCCCGGCCGGAAGCCGAAGAACCTGTGGTCCGATGCCGGGGACGGCCCGCCGATCACCGGGTACGTGGCCGACAACGAACACGACGAGGCCGCGTTCGTCGCCGAAGAGGTGGACCGGCTCACCGACGAGGGCCTGGCGGCGCCCGGCCAGGTGGCCGTCTTCTACCGGACGAACGCGCAGTCCCGGGTTTTCGAGGAAGTGTTCATCCGCGTGGGGCTGCCTTACCGGGTGGTCGGCGGCGTCCGGTTCTATGAGCGGCGCGAGGTCCGTGACCTGCTGGCCTACCTGCGGCTGATCGCCAACCCGGCCGACGAGGTGTCGCTGCGCCGGGTGCTCAACGTGCCCAAGCGAGGCATCGGTGACCGGGCAGAGGAGTACGTGGCGGGGTACGCGACCCGGGAGCGGATCTCGTTCGCCGAGGCACTGCGGACCCCGGAACAGGTGCCGGGCCTGGCCGCCCGGTCGGCGTCCGCGATCGCCGGATTCAACGCGCTGATCGATGAACTGCGCGAGCAGGCGGCGACGGGGGGTCCGGTCGCGGAGCTCGTCGAGGCGATCCTCGACCGGACCGGATACCAGGCGTCCCTGGAGAACTCGCCCGACCTGCAAGACGCGACCCGGGTGGAGAACCTCCAGGAAATGGTCTCGGTGGCCCGCGAGTTCGACGGCTCACAGTCGACCCAACCACGGGCGGACGGCACGCCACTCGCCGACTTCCTGGAGAAGGTGGCACTCGTCGCGGACGCCGACGAGATCCCGGACGGCGAGAACCACGGCGGCATGGTGACGCTGATGACGCTGCACACCGCGAAGGGCCTGGAGTTCCCTGTGGTGTTTCTCACCGGCATGGAAGAGGAAGTGTTCCCGCACCAGCGGGCCCTGACCAACCAGCGCGAGCTCGAGGAGGAACGGCGGCTCGCCTACGTCGGGATCACCCGCGCGGAGCAGCGGCTGTACCTGACCAGGGCGGCGTCCCGGAACTGGTGGGGCCGCCCGGCGTTCCACACGCCGTCGCGGTTCCTGTCGGAGATCCCGGCCGCGCTGGTGGACTGGAAGCGGGACGCGAAGGCAGCCGCCGCCGCGTCAACCCCCGCGTCCGCGCGGATGGCTGCCCGCCCGGGCGTGTCGAGCGTTGGCAACCGTTCCGTCCCGGCGCTCGTGCCCGGAGACCGGGTGAACCACGACAAGTTCGGCCTCGGGACCGTGGTGTCGACCGACGGGTACGGCGACAACGCGGAAGCGAAGATCGATTTCGGCGGCCAGTACGGCGTGAAGCACCTGGTCCTGCGCTACGCCCCGCTCGAAAAGCTTTGACGGCTGCTGCCTGCCCGCATGATGGCGGCCGCTGCCTGCATCGGCGCGCGGGCACCAGCCCCGCATCCTGAAATGCCCTCGCACCCAGGCGTAAGCGCCGTCGGTTAGCGATCTTCCCAGGGATCACGCGGCTGGCGGGGCTGCGGACGCTGCGGGCGGCCATCCCGTGCATCACGGGAATCCCGTGAGTCGCGGGGCTGCGGACGCGGGGAGCGCGGCTGGGCCGCACCGCCGGGGCCTGACCCGCGACCGTCGCGGGGATCCTGGCGCTGGCGCGGAGAGGCGCCGGGCTGCAGACGCGGGTCACCCCACGGGTCGCGGTCGGGGCGCTCACGGGCCGTGCGGGCCGAGCGGGCGCCGTTCTGCCCGAGCCACGGCGCGCGGTCCTGCCGCGGGTCCTGGCCGGGGCCGTCCTGGAAGAGGCCCGGTCCGCGGCCCGCGGCAGGGTCCTGGCCGGTCCAGGCGTCGTCGGTCACGGGGCTGCGGCTGCCCGGGGCGGGGCGGTCCCAGGGCTCGGGGCGATCGGCGGACATGCCGAACCCGCCACTTACCAGCTGGCGGGCAAGCAGCCAGCGGGCACCGCCGACCAGCAGCACCACGATGGTCGCGGCGCACATCGGGTAGAAGACGCCCGCGAGCCACTGCGTGAAGCCCGCAGCGGTGCCCGCGGTTGAGGAAGCTAGCTGGCGGTCGTGGATCTCGCCGGTCAGGATGGCAGCCACGAAGGCGAACAGCGCGGGAAGCGGAAAGAACAGGTAGACACCTCCGCGCCGTACGCCAAGGGTCGCTATCGCCGCGCTGAGCGTGATGAACAGGCCGAGCAGGAACCCGGGTTCCCTCCCGGCGACCAGCGTGAAGATGATGCCGAGCAGGGTCCCGGCGGCCAGCACGAGCATGGCCACCTTGACCGACCAGGCGCCCACCCAGCGCAGCGGGCCGCTGCGCATTCCGTTAAGGCCGTCGTACCCGCCTCGCCCGCCGCCGCCTCCCTGCGGGCGCGGGCGCCGGTAGCCGTTAGATGAGCCGGACGGGATCCGCCGCTCGGGGGTGAAACTCGGGCCTGGCCGCCGACGTTGATCGCCGTCGGGCCAGCCTCCAGCGCCCCTCCGGGGCGTCTGCCGGGAGGAGTCGCCTCGCGGGGGGCCGGATCGGGGCTCCCACCCAGGTGTTGTGGTCATTGCTGCAGAGACTAATGCATGACTTCTAAAGATTGGCCCAAGCCGGGGGCGTGGCCGGCGCGCCCAGCGGGACGCGTGGCCGAATCAGGCGGTGGGAGCGGACGGAAGCGGTTCTTATCCACAGTTACCACATGGTAGCGATGCGTAGCGAATCGCGAGTACATAATTCGAACCAAGGCCTTACGGTGCGCAGTTTTCCCTGGACGGGCAGGTAGCATTCACTGCGGCGAATGGCGGCTAGGCGGTACGCCCGAAGGCTGCGACACGATAACTGTGATGTAAACGCGTGATAAAGCAGTCCCTCTAGTGACCAAGCGGGTAGCCTCGCCAGAAGGTGACTGACGCACCCGGAGGAGAACAGGTTTGCTCGGCAGGTCATTGATCGCGGGCAAGATCGGGTATGCGGCGAGCTGCCTGGTGGCCGCTGTCGCGCTTGTCGTGTCTGGCTACGCCCACAAGGTCGTGTCCCTGGCCGACGGGCTTGGTCAGGGGATCTCACTTAACGGCAACTCGATCGGCCCGATGAACATCCTGCTGATGGGCCTCGAGAGCCGGACCAACTACCAGGGCCAGACCCTGTCCGCTGACCTGCTCGCCGCCATGCACGCAGGCAGCGTCTTCGGTGTCGAAAACGAGGGCGTGGGCGGTCAGGACACGAACACGCTGATCCTCATCCACATTTTCGCCGGCGGCCAGAAGGCAGTGGGTTTCTCGATTCCCCGCGACGACTGGGTCACTTTCCCCAAGCCGTATGACGGCCAGTCGGCGGGCAAGATCGACCAGGCCTACGGGCTGGCTTATGCGCAGTCGCTGAGTTCGACCGTCAACTCCTCGATGAGCAGGGATCAGCGGTACCTGCTCGCCAATCAGGCCGGCCAGGCCGCCACTGTCGCCACCGTGGAAGCGGTGACCGGGCAGCAGATCGACCACTTCGCCGAGGTCAACCTGGCGGGCTTCTACTACCTGGCGCAGGCGTTCAACGGCATCGAGGTCTGCCTGAAAGAGGAGAACGGCGGCCAGAACCTGACCGACGCGAACTCCGGCTTCAACGCTGTTCGTGACGGATACAGCCTCCGGAAGGGCGGGAGTCAGTACTTGCACCTGGCGGCGGCCCAGGCGCTGGCGTTCGTCCGGGAGCGGGACAACCTTGCTAACGGCGACCTCGACAGGACCCACCGCCAGCAGGCGGTGCTCGATTACGTGATCTGGAAGCTGGAAAACGACGGCGTGCTGAGCGACCTCGGCCAGCTCACCGCGCTGCTCGGCACCGCCAAGCAGTACGTGATCACTGACTCTGGCTGGAACCTGCTCGACTTCGCCACGAACATGCACGCCCTGTCCGGCAAGAACCTCCAGTTCTACACCGCGCCCATCGTCGGGTTCGAGACCATCGATGGCCAGTCCGCGAATCAGATCGACATACCCACGATCCAGGCGGCCATCAAGGCGAAGTTCGCTTCGCCTGCCGCGTCGTCAGGCGGCAAGTCGTCCGGGTCCAAGGCGAAGGGGTCGAAGAAGGCCGCACCGATCCCGCCCGCCTCGACGGTCACCGTGGATGTCTACAACGGAGGCAGCACGTCCGGGCTGGCCGGCCTGGTCTCGCAGGCTCTGGTCGCGAAGGGCTACAAGGCCGGGGCCGTTGCCGACGCGTCGACTCAGTCCCAGACCGTCGCCGCGGGCACGCAGGTCTTCTACGGTGCCGGTGCGTCGGCCAACGCCGCGAAGATCGCCGGCTACTTCGGAGCCACCGCTACTGCGCTGAAGTCGCTGCACGCTGGCCACGTCGAAGTGCTGCTCGGCACCGGCTCGACCGTGGTGCCGTCCGGCCTCGGCTCCGCAACCGCCCCTGCCACGTCGTCCCCCTCGTCCACGCCGACCTCCGCCGGGAACAACGGCGCGGCCGGCGGTGCGGTGACCGTCACTTCGCACGCGAAGTTCGGCATCCCCTGCGTCGACTAACCCCCGGAGGAACAGCACAGTGTTGACGTCACACGTCGCGAAGCTGATCATCGGCAAGATCGGCTATGGAGCGATCTGCCTGGTCGCGGCCGTGACGCTGGTCACCTCCTTCTACGCGCACAAGGTGGTCGCCGATATCGGCCAGACCGAGAAGGGGATCGCGATCAACGGCGGCTCGTCGGTTGGCGCGATGAACATCCTGCTGATGGGCCTGGAGAGCCGGACCAACTACCAGGGGCAGGAACTGCCGCAGGACCTGCTTACCGCCATGCACGCCGGCACCAACGGCGGCCAGGACACGGACACGCTGATTCTGCTGCACATCTTCGCGGGCGGCGAGAAGGCGGTGGGCTTCTCCATCCCGCGCGACGATCTGGTCACCTACCCGCACGCCACCTACCTGGGAATCACGCAGGGGAAGATCGACCAGGCCTACGACTTCGCCTACAACCTGTCCCTCCAGCAGACCAGCGGCACGAACGACAGCTCGACCCAGCGCTACACGCTGGCCAACCAGGCTGGTCAGGCGTTTGAGATCGCCACCGTCGAGTCGGTCACCGGCGTGCACATCGACCACTTCGTCGAGTCCAACCTGGCTGGGTTCTACTACCTGGCCCAGGCGTTCGGCGGCATCAACGTGTGCATTACCCCGGCGCCCGCCCAGAACGGACTGACCGGGGGCGCGAACCTGATGGACAAGGCCTCCGGCTGGAACGCCGTGAAGTACGACGGCTACAACCTGAGGCGGGGCGGTACCCAGTACCTGCACCTAGGGGCCGCCCAGGCGCTTGCCTACGTGCGCGACCGCGACTCACTGCCGCAGATCGACCTGGACCGGACGCATCGCCAGCAGGCGGTCATCGACTACGTGATGTACGCGCTGAAGCACGAAAGCTACTTCAGCGACCTGAGCAAGCTCACTTCCCTGCTCGGCACCGCCAGCCAGTACCTCATCACCGACTCGACTTTCAACCTGCTCGACTTCGCCACCAACATGCACGCCCTGACCAGCAATCACATGACGTTCACGACCCTGCCGATCGTGAGCGAAACGGCCATGGAGCTCAACGGGTCATCGCAGGACGTCAACAACATCGACGTGCCCGTCATCCAGCAGGAAGTGAAGAACGCGTTCGGCCCGTCGCCGGCCGCGAATCAGGCTTCCGGAAAGAAGGCCGGTGCGAAGCCGACCGCTTCTGCTGCGGCGCCATCGTCGATAACGGTCACCGTCTACAACGGCGGCACCACCCCGGGGCTGGCCGGCAACGTCTCGCAGGCTCTCGCCGCCCTCGGCTACAAGACGGGCACCCCAGCCGACGCGTCGGCACAGTCAAAGCCCGTCCAGAGCGGAACCCAGGTGTTCTACGGGGCCGGCGCGTCGGCCAACGCGGCCAGCATCGCGTCCGAGTTCGGCAGCACGGCCACTGCGCTGTCGTCACTCCCCGCGGACCACATCGAGGTGCTGCTCGGAACGGCGACGACCACTGTGCCCGCCGGCCTGGCATCACCGTCAGGCACCGCATCCGCGAGCACGCAGTCCACCGGCGCGCAGGTCATTGGCGCACAGTCCGCAACCGCGAGCGACGGGTCGGCGGGCACGCCCTCGCCCGCGGCGACGAGCGCTGGCAACGACGGGCAGACGGGCGGTGCGGTCACCGTTCCCTCGAACGCCAAGTACGGCGTTCCCTGCGTGTACTAAACGCAAAGTACGGCGTTCCCTGCGTGTAACACCGGCCGAGGGCAGGTAATAAGTCCTTAGGGGAAGGACGGCGTTCCCGGTAGGGATGGACTGTGTTCTCGGCGCGGGTGTGGAGGGCGATCACAGGCAAGGTCGTCTACGGGGCGACCTGCCTCCTTGCCGTCGTCACGCTCGCCGCCTCGTTCTACGCCCACAAGGTTGTCCAACTGGTCGGCGAGACCGAGCAGGGAATCGCGATCAGCGGGAGCCCCACCATCGGGGCCATGAACATCCTGGTCATGGGGCTTGAGAGCCGGACCAACTACCAGGGGCAGGAGCTGCCGGCTGACCTGCTCGCCGCGATGCACGCCGGCAGCGTCGGCGGCCAGGATACGAACACGCTGATCCTCATCCACATCTTCGCGGGCGGGCAGAAGGCGGTGGGGTTCTCCATCCCGCGCGACGACCTGGTCAGCTACCCGCAGCAGTTCTATCCGGGGGTAACCCAGGGGAAGATCGACCAGGCCTACGACTATGCCTACGCCGAATCGCTGAACCAGACCGTCACCAAGTCCATGAGCACCAACGAGCGGTACCTCAAGGCCAACCAGGCGGGCCAGGCGGCCACAATCGACACGGTGGAATCGGTCACCGGCGTGCACGTGGATCACTTCGTCGAGGTAAACCTGGCGGGGTTCTACTCCCTGGCCCAGGTGTTCGGCGGCATCGAGGTGTGCATTACCCCCGCGCCCGGCCAGAGCGGGCTGACCGGGGGCGCGAACCTGCAGGACACTGCCTCCGGATGGAACGCGGTGAAGTATGACGGCTACAACATGCGCAAGGGCGGCACTCAGTACCTGCACCTGGCGGCCGATCAGGCGCTCGCGTACGTTCGGGACCGGGACTCCCTGCCGCAGGTCGACCTGGACCGGACGCATCGCCAGCAGGCGGTTCTCGACTACGTGGTCTGGGCGCTGAAGCACGAGAACTACTTCACCGACGTCAGTAAGCTCACTTCCCTGCTCAGCACCGCGAGCCAGTACATCATTACCGACTCGACCTTCAACCTGCTCGACTTCGCCACGAACATGCACGCGCTGTCCGGCAGCAACGTGACGTTCCAGACCCTGCCGATCTCGGGTCAGGTCAACGACTATCCGCTCAACGGCTCACTGCAGGACGTCAACACGATTAGCGTGCCCTATGTGAAGCAGCTCGTGCAGCGCACCTTCTATCCGCCTCCCGCCGCGAAGACAAAGGCGAGCACCCAGTCCGCCGGCGCGCAGGTCATCGGCGCCAAGACCAAGCCGTCACCAGCCCCCACCCCCGGAAATAACGGCCAGGCCGGCGGCACGGTCACCGTGGCCCCGAACGCGAAGTACGGCATCCCGTGCGTGTACTAATGGGGTAGGCGGATTTCCCGGCGGCCCTGTGTTTGGGAGCCGCGTGTTCGGGAGGCCGCGTGCTTGAGAGGCCAGTGTTCGGGAGGCCCCTGTTTGATGGGCCAGTGTTCGGGAGGCAGCACCGTGACTGACACCGCTGTGGCGGGCAAGATCCGGGTGATCGTGGCCAAGGCGGGCCTTGACGGGCACGACCGGGGGGCGAAGGTGGTGGCCCGCGCGCTCCGCGACGCCGGAGTCGAGGTGATCTATACCGGCCTGCACCAGACACCGGAGCAGATCGTGGCGGCCGCCATCCAGGAGGACGTGGACGCGGTCGGCTTGTCGGTGCTCTCCGGCGCGCACATGACCCTGTTCCCGCGCGTCATCGAGCTGCTCAAGGAGCAGGGCGCGGACGACATCGTGGTATTCGGCGGGGGCATCATCCCGGACGCCGACATCGCCGAGCTCAGCCGGCTCGGCGTGGCCAGGATCTTCACCCCGGGCGCATCGACCACGGAGATCGTCGCCTGGGTCAACGACAAGCTAAGCCCGCGGCACGCTCTTGCGCCCCGCGGGGACGACCCCCCTTACCCCCCGGTGTCCGCCTAAGCCAGGCCCGATGGCGTTCGCCATCGTTTCGGGCCCGGCTCAGACGGACGACGAGTCTCCTACAGTCCGCGGATAATGTCGCGCACCAGCGCGGCTGTTTCGCTCGGGGTCTTGCCGACGCGCACGCCGGCCTTCTCCAGGGCCTCTTTCTTCGCCTGGGCGGTGCCGGACGAACCGGAGATGATCGCACCTGCGTGGCCCATCGTCTTGCCTTCGGGGGCGGTGAACCCGGCGACATAGCCGACGACCGGCTTGGTCACGTTCTGCTCGATGAACGCCGCGGCCCGCTCCTCGGCGTCGCCGCCGATCTCGCCGATCATGACGATGGCGGCGGTCTCCGGGTCATTCTGGAAGGCCGCCAGGCAGTCGATGTGCGTCGTGCCGATGATCGGGTCGCCACCGATGCCGACAGCGGTGGAGAATCCGATGTCGCGCAGCTCGTACATCATCTGGTAGGTCAGCGTGCCGGACTTGGAGACCAGTCCGATCTTGCCTTCGGTGGTGATGTCCGCCGGGATGATGCCAGCGTTGGACTTGCCAGGCGAGGCGACGCCCGGGCAGTTCGGGCCGACGATCCTGGTCTTGTTGCCCTTCTCGCCGGCGTAGGCCCAGAACTCGGCGGTGTCGTGCACCGGGATGCCCTCGGTGATCACGATGCACAGCGGGATCTCCGCGTCGATCGCCTCGATCACGGCTGCCTTCGTGCCGGACTCGGGGACGAAGACCACGGACACGTCGGCGCCTGTCGCGGCCATCGTGTCAGCCACCGTCCCGAAGACCGGGACGCCCGTTCCGTTCAGGTCGACGGTCTGCCCGGCCTTTCTCGGGTTGGTCCCGCCGACTACCTTCGCGCCCGCGGCGAGCATGCGCGCGCCGTGCTTGCGGCCTTCGGAACCGGTGATGCCCTGTACCAGGATCCGGCTCTCGGCGGTCAGGAAGATCGCCACCTCATGCTCCCTTCGCGGCGGCCAGTTCGGCCGCGCGGCGCGCCGCGCCGTCCATCGTGTCCACCTGCTCGACGATCGGCAGCGCCGCGTCCTTGAGGATCTGCCGGCCCTCGGCCGCCTTGTTGCCGTCCAGCCGGACGACGATCGGGCGGTTGACTTCCTCACCGCGCTCCTTCAGCAGCGCGACCGCGGACACGATGCCGTTGGCGACCGCGTCGCAGGCGGTGATCCCGCCGAAGACGTTCACGAACACCGACTTCACCGCGGGGTCGGAGAGCACGATCTCCAGCCCGTTCGCCATCACCTCGGCGGACGCCCCGCCGCCGATGTCGAGGAAGTTCGCGGGCCTGATGCCGCCAAGCGGCTCCCCGGCGTAGGCCACCACATCGAGCGTGGACATGACGAGGCCCGCGCCGTTGCCGATGATGCCGACCTGGCCGTCGAGCTTGACGTAGTTGAGGTGCTTCTCCTTGGCCTTCGCCTCAAGCGGGTCGGTCGAGGCGATGTCGGCGAACCGCTCGTGGTCCTGGCGGAACGCGGCGTTGTCGTCGAGCGTGACCTTGCCGTCGAGCGCGAGCACCCGGCCGTCGGGGGTGAGCACGAGCGGGTTCACCTCGGCGAGCGTCGCGTCCTCGTCGGCGAACATCGCCCACAGCCGCTCAGCGACGAGGGCGGCGCCCTCCACGGCCTCCTCGGGGATGCGGCCCGCCCGGACAATCTCCACCGCCTTAGCGTGATCGACGCCGGTGAGCGGGGAGACCGGCACCCGGGCGATCGCGTCCGGGTTGGTGTGCGCGAGTTCCTCGATCTCCACGCCGCCGTCGGCGGAGCAGATGGACAGGAAGGTGCGGTTCGCGCGGTCGAGGAGGAACGACAGGTAGTACTCCGACTTGATGTCCGTCGCCTCGGCGATGAGCACCCGGTGCACCGTGTGGCCCTTGATATCCATGCCGATGATGCGCTCGGCCTTCTCATAGGCGTCGGCCGGGCCGTCGGCGAGCTTCACACCGCCGGCCTTGCCGCGGCCGCCGGTCTTCACCTGCGCTTTGACGACGACTTGCGGTGTGCCTTCCGCCGCGAACGCGGTGGTGATCTCCCGCGCCTCCTCGGCGGTGCTGGCGACCTTGTCTTTCGGCACAGGAACGCCATACTCGGCAAACAGTTCCTTAGCCTGGTACTCGAACAGGTCCACTGGGGGTCCGATCTCAGTCCGTTGCTTGCGTCTGGGTATCGCCACGTGACGAGCGGCGTTCACAAAGCAGCGTAGTCCGTGGCGCCGCGCGAGCACCGGTCAGGCCCCGGATGTGAGCCGTATCGCAGTTTCTCCGGGGCGCCCCCTTTCTCCCGGGCGAGCGCCCCCTGTATCCCGCCGGTGGGCGCCCGATGGCGAGAACGCCATCCTCTCGGGCGCGCCGACGTCCCGGGAGAGTGATGATGCCCGAGCGTCCGGTAGCGGAGAACCGTCATTGTTTCCGGGTGCACGGACGTCCCAGGGGAGTCGTCCGGCGTGGCTCCGCGTTGTCTGCGCACCGCGTTGCGAGGATGGCCACTATGGACGAGTCTGCCCGAGGAGAAACGCGGCTGGGCGATCTCGCCCGTCCCGCGGCAGGCGGGCCCGTACTGCCGGCCGGGCTGCCAAGTCGCGGCTTGCTTATCGCCGGCGGAACCGCGGCACTCGCTGCGGCAGCCGCCGGGCTGGCGGTGCTCGTCCTGCTGTGCCTTATCGGCTGGATCACCGCGCCGCGCTTTGGCGCTGGCGACGGGCTGGCCGGCGTGCTCCGCGCGGCGGGGGTGCTGTGGCTGGTCGCGCACCACGTCGAAGTCACCGTCCGCGGTGTCGGGCGGATCGGGCTGCTCCCGCTCGGCCTGGTGCTGGTGCCCGGCGCGCTTCTCGAACGGGGCGGGCGCTGGCTCTCCCGTCAGGGACACGTGACCAGGCTGCGGGACGTCGGCTATGCGGCGCTGTCGATCGCGCTTCCTTATGCGCTGTTCACCGGCTCGGTCGCGGTGGCGAGCACGACCTCGTTCGCGGCACCGTCCCTGTGGCAGGCGGTCGTCGCCGGGTTCGTTATCGCGCTGCTCGCCGGCGGGTTCGGCGCGGCCCGTGGCCTCGCGCCTTGGCGGCGGCTGGCGAGGCTCGTCCCGCCGCGGCCGCGCTCGGTGCTGCTCGGGATGCTGGTGGCGCTCGCCGTGCTCACCGCGTTCGGCGCGGTGCTCGACGCTGTCTCACTCGGGGTCCACCTGGCCGCCTACAAGCAGGCCGTGATCGCGCTTGCTCCCGGGTTCGGCGGCTCAGCCCTGCTGCTCCTGGCCGGGCTGAGCTACCTGCCGAACTCCGTTATCTGGGCAGTGGCGTACATGCTCGGCCCGGGGTTCGCGTTCGGGCTCGGCACCGCGGTCTCACCGTCCGGGTCCGCGCTCGGCGCGGTGCCCGCCTTCCCTCTGCTCGCGGCGCTCCCGATCGGAGCGAAGGCGGCGTTTCCGCCGTGGCTCGGCTTCTTCGTGCTCGTCCTGCCCTACCTGGCCGGGGCGCTTGCCGGGCTGACGACGGTACGGATCGCCCCGACGCCCAGCTACGAGGCGGCACCGCTGTGGGGGTTGCTCACCGGGACACTGACCGCGGTCGTCGTCGGCTTCGCCGCGAAGCTGTCCGGCGGTCCGCTCGGCGACGGCCGGCTCGCCTCGGTCGGCCCCTCGGGCGCGGAGAACGGGCTGGTTGCCGTTCTCGAGGTGGGGGTCACCGCCGCACTCGTCGCGGGCGCGGCCAACTGGCTCATCATCCGTCGCCACATTCGCCACCTGCACGCGGCGGCGGCCGATGCGGCCGGCCCCGCGGCCGCCGAAGCGGTGACGCCCGTGCCCGTGCCCGCGCTCACGGTCGACGAGAACGACAACGCCGACGGCCACCGGATCTTCGTCGACCCCTGGGCCGATCAACAAGAGTGACGCGCGCCGCGCCCGATACCTAGACGCCGCCATGAGGCGCGCGCCGGGGCAGAGCCCCAGAAGAGAACGACGGGGTCATCACCCCGGAGAAACTAGCTGCCGCCCAGCATGTTGACTTCGGTGCCGACGGAGTTGTTGAGCTGCGTCTGGCAGGCCTGCTGCTCCGCCACCGTGTTGGCGCCGTTCATGCAGTTGGCGTACTGGTTAAGCTGCGTGTGGAAGATCAGGAAGGCGGCCAGCGCGAACCCGCTCAGCACGAGGCCGAGCACGCCCAGGACGGTGCCCGCCACCGCCCCGCGCGGTCGCCGCGCGCCGGCCCGCTTGGCGGCTGACATGGCCGAAATCGCGACCGCGATCGCGAGAATGGCGACGGCAAGGGCCACGGCGACGACGTACACGCCTCGCTGAATGTTGCCGATTAGCATCATCGTCAGCAGGCTGAGCGCGGAAAGAACCAGCGCGGCCCACGCACGCTGCCTGACGGCGGGGTCGGCTGGGGGGAGTTGCGGCCGCGGTGCCGGCCGGAGGAACGGTGAGTCCGGCGGAGGCGGCGGTCGGTCGGTAAGTCTGGCCATGTCGGTGTCTATTGTGCCGTACCGGTTAGGGTGCTGCCATGAACGCGAGGCTGGTCGTGCTCGTCTCGGGGGCAGGGACGAATCTACAGGCCCTGATCGACGCCAGCAGCGACCCGGAATACGGAGCCACGGTCGTGGCGGTGGGTGCCGATCGCGAAGGCATCGCCGCGCTGGAGCGGGCCGGAGCCGCGGATATCCCGGCCTTCGTCGTCAAGGTCGGAGACTTCGCCACCCGCGGCGAATGGGATGACGCGCTGGCCGTCGCGTGCGAGCGTTACCAGCCCGACCTCATCGTCTGCGCGGGGTTCATGAAGCTCGTCGGTAAGGCGTTCCTGGCGCGGTTCTCCGGCCGCTGCGTGAACACGCACCCTGCCTTGCTACCGTCGTTCCCTGGCATGCACGGGGTCAGGGATGCCCTCGCCTACGGGGTGAAGGTCACGGGCTGCACGGTGTTCCTGGTGGACGAGGGCGTGGACGCCGGGCCGGTGGTGGCGCAGGCCACGGTCCCGGTCGGCGACGATGACGACGAGGCGACGCTGCACGAGCGGATCAAGGTCGCCGAGCGAGCGCTGCTCGTCGACACGGTAGGCCGGATGGCCCGCGAGGGGTGGACCGTCAACGGGATGCGGAAGGTGAGGATCGGCAAATGACCAGGATTCCGGTCAAGAGGGCCCTGCTCAGCGTCTACGACAAGGCGGGCCTTGAGGACCTGGCTCGTGCACTGCACGATAGCGGCGCCGAGATCGTCTCCACCGGCTCAACGGCGAAGACGATCGAGCAGGCGGGTATCCCCGTCACCAAGGTCGAGGACCTGACCGGCTTCCCGGAATGTCTTGACGGCCGCGTCAAGACGCTGCACCCGCGAGTGCACGCGGGGCTCCTCGCCGACACCGCCAATCCCGCCCACAACCAGCAGCTCACCGATCTGGGCATCGCGCCGTTCCAGCTGCTGGTGTCGAACCTCTATCCGTTCGAGCAGACGGTCGCCTCCGGTGCCGAGCCGCACGAGATCATCGAGCAGATCGACATCGGCGGCCCGGCGATGGTCCGCGCCGCGGCCAAGAATCACGGCTCCGTCGCGGTGGTCACCAGCCCCGCCCAGTATGAGACGGCCCTGAAGGCGCTGGCGAGCGGCGGCTTTACCGAGGACGAACGGCGCCGCCTCGCCGCGGCGGCGTATGCGCACACCGCCGCCTACGACGCGGCGGTCGCTTCCTGGTTCGCCGCCAGCTACGCGCCGGACGAGGTCGCGGTGGAGACCGGCTGGCCCGAGCTCATCGCCCAGGTGTGGACCCGTTCCGACGCGCTGCGCTATGGCGAGAACCCCCACCAGCAGGGTGCGATTTACCAGACAAGATCCAGATCGGGAGCCTACGGAACGGACCGTGGCTCCGAGTCTTCCGTCCATGAAGCCGACACCGGGATAGCGCGCGCCGAGGTGCTGCACGGCAAGGCAATGTCTTACAACAACTACGTCGACGCGGACTCGGCGCGCCGCGCCGCGTACGACTTCGCGCCGCCGTGCGTGGCGATCATCAAGCACTCAAACCCGTGCGGGATCGCGATCGGCACCGACATCGCCGACGCGCACGCCAAGGCGCTCGCCTGCGACCCGGTGTCCGCCTACGGCGGGGTGGTCGCGGCCAACGGCACCGTGACCGAGGCGATGGCTGGCCAGATCATTGATGGGTTCGCCGAGGTGGTGATCGCGTCGGACTTCGAGCCTGCCGCGATCGAGGTCCTGGGGAGCAGGTTCAAGAACATCCGGCTGCTCCGCTGTGCCCCGCCTCCGTGGGCCGATGGCGCTTCGACAGCCGGCCCGCGGGATCGTTTCAGATCAGCCGATTTTGAGTTCCGGCCGGTCAGCGGCGGACTGCTCGCACAGGCCTGGGACCGGGTCGACGCGCCGGGCGACGACCCGGAGTCCTGGGAGCTCAAGGCGGGGGAGCCGGCCGACGCCGCGACGCTGGTTGACCTCGCGTTCGCCTGGCGGGCCTGCCGCTCAGTGAAGTCCAACGCGATCCTGCTGGCGCACGACGGAGCGTCGGTCGGCGTGGGCATGGGGCAGGTGAACCGGGTCGACTCGTCGCGGCTCGCTGTGGCCAGAGCAGGAAACCGGGCGGCCGGATCTGTGGCCGCGTCCGATGCCTATTTCCCGTTCCCCGACGGGTTCGAGATACTCGCGGAAGCTGGGGTCCGCGCGGTGGTCGAGCCGGGCGGCTCCATCCGGGACGAACTCGTCATCGCGGCCGCGCAGACGGCCGGCGTGACGCTGTACTTCACCGGCGTCCGGCACTTCTACCACTAAGGGGACTCGCAGGGTGAGCGCGCAGATTCTGGACGGGAAGGCGACCGCGGCCGCGGTCAAGGCGGACCTCAAGGAGCGGGTGGCGGCGCTTGCCGCCCGCGGGATCACGCCCGGGCTGGGCACGGTCCTAGTCGGCGACGATCCGGGCTCGCACGCCTACGTGGCGGGTAAGCACCGGGATTGCGCGCAGGTCGGCATCGCGTCGATCCGCCGGGACCTGCCGGCCGACGCCACGCAGGCGCAGGTCGAGGAGGTGATCGCGGAGCTGAACGCCGACCCGGCCTGCACCGGGTACATCGTGCAGCTGCCGCTGCCGTCCGGGCTGGACGAGAAGCGAGTGCTGAACCTGATCGACCCGGCGAAGGACGCGGACGGCCTGCACCCGGTCAACCTGGGCAAGCTGGTGCTCGGCGAAGAGGCGCCGCTGCCGTGCACGCCGCACGGCATCGTGGTGCTGCTCCGCACGTACGGAGTTGAGATCGCAGGGGCCGAAGTGACCGTGATCGGCCGTGGCATTACGGTCGGGCGCGCTCTCGGGCTGCTGCTGACACGGCGTTCCGAGAACGCGACCGTGACGCTCTGCCACACCGGGACGAAGGACCTGGCCGCGCACACGCGCGCCGCCGACATCGTGGTGGTGGCGGCCGGGCGGGCCGCGCTGCTGACCGCGGACATGGTCAAGCCGGGCGCGGCCGTACTCGACGTCGGCATCACCCGGACCGACTCTGGCCTGGTCGGGGACGTCGCGCCGGACGTGGCGTCGGTCGCGGGGTGGGTCGCCCCGATGCCGGGCGGGGTAGGGCCGATGACCCGTGCGATGCTGCTCGCTAATGTGGTGGAGGCAGCGGAGCGCCGGTTATCTCGCGGGGGGACGCCCCCGTACCTCCTGTGCGGGTCTGATGGCGAGCGATCGCATCGGACGCGTGGCGTGGCGGTGGGGTGGGCGCGCGACGTTGCTACTGGTGAGTAACATAGACTCCGGCTAAAGGGAGTCTCACCCTCAAGAAGGGCACGTTGTCCATGAACATCGTCGTCTGCGTTAAGCAGGTGCCGGACACCGCGATGGAGCGCACGCTCAAGCCGGGGGACGGCACGCTGGACCGGCAGTCGCTGGACGGGCTGATTAATGAGCTGGATGAGTACGCGATCGAGGAGGGCCTGAAGATCGCCGAGGCGCACGGCGGTGAGGTGACGATCTTCTCGATGGGGCCGGACAAGGCGGCCGACTCGATCCGCAAGGCGCTGTCGATGGGCGCGGACAAGGCCGTGCACCTGACCGACGAGGGCCTGGCGGGCTCGGACGCGCTGGGCACGTCGCTGGCGATGGCGGAGGTCCTCAAGGCGACCGGGTTCGACCTGGTGATCTTGGGCAGCGAGTCGACGGACGCGCGGACCGGGGTGCTGCCGGCGATGCTGGCCGAGCGGCTGGGGGTGCCGCAGCTGACGCTGGCGTCGAAGGTTGACATCGAGGGGTCGCAGGTGACGATCCGGCGGGTGACTGATGACGGGTATGCGGTGGTGACTGCCGCCTTGCCGGCGGTGGTGTCGGTGGTGGAGAAGATCAACGAGCCGCGCTACCCGACGTTCAAGGGGATCATGGCGGCGAAGAAGAAGCCGGTGCAGGTGCTGTCGCTGGCCGACATCCCGGCGGC
>Ga0123356_10002558_pt1 | contig 19429 bp, 15 predicted proteins | sample TergutEmb28metaG_2_FD_92546 | JGI IMG/M metagenome (GOLD analysis project Ga0123356, IMG submission 92546) | Embiratermes neotenicus P3 segment gut microbial communities from Petit-Saut dam, French Guiana - Emb289 P3 | ecosystem: Host-associated > Arthropoda: Insects > Digestive system > Gut ...
GAAACCTTGATCAATAAAGACCGTCTATTAAGGTGAGGTCGTCAGACAAGTGAGAGGAGTTCAGACATGGACGACAAGGAAATAATTGACCGGTTTACAGAGCGCTCGGAATCGGCAATAAATGCAATCAGCGACAAGTACTCAAAATACTGCCGCGTTATTGCTGTAAACATTCTTGGTGATACCGAGGATGCGGAAGAAGTACTTAATGATTCATACTACCGTGTCTGGAACGCTATACCACCGGAGCGGCCGGATAACCTTAGGGCTTATATAGGCAGGATAACCCGCAATCTCTCACTTGACAGACTCGACAAAAATAAAGCGGAAAAACGCGGAGGCGGCAAGATAGATGCTATTTTGTCCGAACTGGAAGAGTGTATAGCTGACAAAAAGGATACTTTCGAAAATCTGGCTGAGTCAAAAGCGATAACCGCTGCTTTGAACTCGTTTCTAATCAGCCAAAGCATTGAGAAAAGATGTGTTTTTGTACGGCGTTATTGGAGAGCGGCGAGTATTGATGAAATTGCCGAAGACTTCGGGATGTCGGTCGGAAAAGTTAAGACAATTCTGTTTCGTATGCGAAACAAACTGCGGAAACATCTAGAAAGAGAGGAAATCTACTTATGAAAAGCAAACTACTCTTTGATGCAATAGGTGATATTTATGACTGCTTCATTAACGAAGATGCACAGGATGTTGCAGCCATCAAAAACGACGAGACCTCGCGCCCCACACGAGTTTCACCAAAAATGAAAGTAGCAATACCGGCAGCGGCATGTTTATGTGCCGTCGCATTGGGAGCATATGCAATAATATCACGCCGGTCGGCTCTTAGCGTTAATGCGAAGGCTCTGAATTAAAGCTTAACGAAATTATGTTGAAGGAGACTAATCATTTTGAAATCATTTTCCATTGTAGTAGACACAAGCTGTGACATGCCCTCTGAATATCTTAAGAAGCACGATATAGAAATCATACCAATACCGTTTGTGCTGGACGGCGTAAATCACAATATCGGCCGTCAACAGGATTTATCCAATGAAGAATTCTATGATTCACTGCGAAATGGAAGTATAGCAAAAACATCACAAACCAATCCGGATGCCTTTGTCAGGTCATTTACCGAGTACGCAAAGCGGGGTCAGGATGTTATCTATATTATCTTAAGCAGCACTCTGTCGGCAACATATCAAAGCTCACAGATCGCGTATGAAGAAATCAAGGAGGTATATCCTGATTGTAATATTTTCATAATTGACGGTAAAAGTGCAACATCAATCACCGGATTGCTGCTTATGCTGGCTGTAAAAAAACGGGAAGAAGGTTTTACTGCAGAAGAAACAGTTGCTTTACTGGAAGCAAAAAAACACAATTACTTTGGCTTTGTAACCGTAGACAATCTTATGTATCTACACAGAGGCGGACGTCTCGGCAAACTTTCTGCTATAAGCGGTTCGATAATCGGGATAAAACCTGTGCTGAATCTCCAGCCTGACGGAAGAATCGCTCTCATGGATAAAGCACGCGGCAGGGAGGGAGCGTTTAGGTTGATGGTCAGCCAGATACAAAAAAGCATATACCCTGAAACTGTACTTGACACGGTATTTGTTTCACATTCCGATTGCGAATCTGATGCATTAAGACTTGCTGAAATCGTTAAGGATGCTGTAAATGTACGTAAGGTGGAGATCGTTATGATGGGTCCGGTTGTTGGAGCTCATGTCGGACCGGACTGCGTCGCTTTGATTTTTCAGGCTGATATCACGCGTGAAGAATACGAAGCCCAGCTCAGCAGAGCGAAGCTAAAAACAGGCTAAACCGGGAATAGTGTCTTTAGAGTTTATGCAAAACCATCCTTGGGGATGGTTTTGTTATTCTATCTGACTACTTGCGTGTGTCATATTTGGCATGGTACAATGACATGTAAATTTTCATGGTATCCAGGAGGTCGTTATGGATTTTAATTTCCTTGCCGAAAATAATCTTCAAAGGTTATCGCCGGAGTTACACGATTTGTATACAAGGTGTGTTGCCGCGGCTGATGAACTGCTCGGGCAGTACCTCAATACTTTTCCGGAATTTACCGACCATTCACTGCTGCATTCGATGGAGGTAACCAATCTGGCAAATCGCCTTATCAGCAACCGGATAAATGAACTGTGTGCAGAAGAACTTTATATTTTACTAATGGCTGCTTTGCTGCACGACATCGGTATGGGATACAGTCCTGAGGATTTGGAGATGCGGCAGCCGGAAGGGTATAGTAATTATCTTAAAGCACATTCCGGTGAGGATATCCATGAATATGTCAGAAAAAATCATCACGAATTAAGTGCTCTGTTTGTTATGGATTTTTGGAAAGAATGCCTTATACCCGATGAAAAGATGGCTGCAGCTATCGCGGAGATCGGACGCGGACACAGGAAAACAGATTTGATGGATACTACCCTTTACCCAACGGATTTGCGGTTGGGGAAAGGCACTGTAAATATGGCTTATCTTGCGGCTGTGATCCGTCTTGCGGATGATATAGATATAAGTTCCTCTCGCAACCTTCAGTTGATGTTTACCGGCTTTGTTCCATCAACCAATGTGCATGCATCAGCTTTTCAGATCCACCGTCTTCTGACAAGCGAGTTTGCTGACGATAAACTGATACTTAAAGCACAAACCGGCAATATACATGAATATAACGAACTGATGGAGCTGTACCGCAAGGTGAGTGAGACACTTGCTTATTGCCAGGAGGTTGCCGTGACACGCGCAGGAATCAATCTGCCCGTGATGCATATAGAAAATAAGATACAGTTTATAGAAAACGTTATGCCTCTTGTTCTCGACGATACCCGCATCGGGGATACTCTGACGATCACCTTAATGGGAAAGCTGGACACTACTACATTTGCCCAGCTTGACGAACGATTATCAAACGGGTTGGGCGGTGCGGTAATAAACCTGGTATTGGACTGTGCGGAGTTAACTTTTGTCAGCAGTGCGGGTCTGCGAATAATTCTTGGGGCGAAAAAGAAAACAACGGCTTTAAAAGGTAAAATGACAATAATAAATGTGTCAGATGAGGTGATGTCGGTTTTTCGTATAACCGGATGTGATTCTCTATTTAACTTATGAAACCATGTGTGTGAGCATAAAGAGGCGATCTGAGGTGACTTGCCTATGAAAAAAAGAAAGTCCGGCAGACCGGTCATAGTTTTACTTCTGAGCATAGTTTTTATAACCTTTTGCGGAAGTTTAGTTGCTATTTATCATTTTAACGGTGAGCTTGAAGCTTATCAGCGTTTTTTAGCGGATGCAGATATTTCTTTTCAATCATATTCACCGCAGCATTTTAGAAACAGTGCAGCGGATGCCGAACCCTATATCTCTTATGATCACCGTGACGATGCGCTTTATTTTTTTGAAGCACCCGAAGGGTTTACTATGGTGAGTCATTCAACTGCATGGAACCGGGAGATGCTTGAGTTTCTCTATCATGAGTTGATGCAAAATGAGCACGGAGAAGAGATAAACTTACTATATGAAGTGGTTGTATATCCATACGAGGAAGAGGAAGGAAGTGTGCTTGCCTCTTATACTTTAGGCACTACTGCACTCAGTTTCTTCATTCAATTCCCGGCACTTCCACCGGATTTTACAATTGATTTTCCAGAGGACTTCGGGCGTATAAACCTTTACGGCGGTGATACAAAGACCACTATTGAAAGCATGGCGGAAAGCCTCAGCCATGAGTATGGTCATCTTTATACATTCTATTATTTGTTTAGTCCTATAATTAATGAGCACGATTCCAATGATTACATTTCGCTGGAAGAAACCTTGTATGCTGAACTCAGAGAAGCAAAACGATATGATTTAATAACAAGCGCAAGTCCGGGCGAATCGTATATGCAAGAACGGCATCGTTATCTTGTTGAAGTTGCTGCTGAGGACTATATACAATTGATGGGCTCCCCTACAACCCGTCGGGTAGTGGATTTTGTAGATGTGCAACAAGTGGTGAATGGAGCAGAACAACCACAAAGTATAGCCGGAGCAAGAAATGCTTTCCCGCAAGAGAACATGATGTTGCCTCTGGCAAGTGAAGTTCCGGGGCTGGGGAGTTATTTTTTCAGCTTTATAAACGCCGGACCACGAGTGCCGGCTGAGGAGAGAAAGCATATTGCTTTGCAAATAAGTCAAAACTCTATACAGCACAATCTGGTTAGCGGGCTTCGTACATTTGTACATTATGAAATAGCATGGAATGCGCCATACCAAGACGCGATTTATACCCTTATTTGTTATGATCCAGATAACTACACCGGGTGGGGTTTCCCCATAAAAACTGTTCATCCCGGGCAGACCACATCGGCTGTGATAGGAGAGTATGTTGTTGAGCAAGGTAATCAAGTCGTTTCACTTGACGACGGACATGCTCATGGAGTAAAGGTGTTTTTAGTTGTAGCTGCTTTACCCGATGGTACATACTATACTTCTGACAGGTTGGAGTATCAGTTTTAGTTTGATATCACGAGCAAATACCCATGAATTAGTCAGATGGAGAGATTTATGAGAAAACCCGTTTTATATATAGCTTTATTGACGGTGATGCTTACATTCCTGCTTTCGGGTTGTATTCAAATAGACATAGACACCGGAATTGATACTGATTTCACGTCCTATCTTTCATATCGAATTGCTATAAATACTGATGAGATTGATTTGCAATATCAAGATATATTATTAAACGCGTTAAACAGGATAGGGTGGCATTATCAAGAAAACCTTGGATTCAGTGTCGAAATCCACACAGAAACAGTCCCGTGTTTACTAATCATGACGCGGCGAGTGGAAAACAATAGTTTTGAGCACGCGTTTGAGACGCTGGAGGATATGCTCACAAATGAGAATATGACCCTTTTTATGCAGGTCGATTCTGAATTTCAAAGCTATGAAAGACAAAACATGTACATGCTCAGCGCTGTAACGGATATCCCACAAATCATGAGATTATCTAATGCTGAGGATCTATCACCTTTGTTACAAGATCAACTTGAGGAAGCAAAAAAATCAGGTGAAGGAACGATTACCCTTAAGCTTCCCGCCAGTGAGCTGGTAAGCTCGTCTCATCCTGCAAACATATTAAACAATCAGGCTTACATGACTGTACCTCTGAGCTACAAAGACGAGGTCAGTTTTGAACTGACCGGAGTGTTAAATCTGTTAAGAGACGGGACGCCGGGTGGATCGCTGGAAGAAATCACCAATGAGCTGATAATGTTTAGGAATATAGGGATTGTTGCGTGTTGTGCAGCATTAGTATTACTGCTTATAACGCTTTTGATCGCTAAGCTGGCAAAAAAAAGGTGATTTATTTGAGTGCTCAGAGTATTTCGGTTTCTTAAACTCTTTTTTTCTTTAGTATTAAGTGCCACACTGTTATAGCGGCTGAAATAACTACGATTGATATGCCTTCAAGGAAATGCCTGCTTCCGGAAGGCATTGTATTCTTTTTGATTTCCGCTTCTGCTATTTCTGCGGCCAGAGCGTCCTTGGCTGCTTTAGCCGCTTCTTCAGCCTCTGCCGCTTTTGCTGCTTCTGCAGCCTCCGCTGCTCTTGCTTCCGCTTCCGCTATTTCTGCCGCAATCGCTTCCTGTATAGCTGCCTCCGCAGCCGCTTCTGCAGCCGCTGCCTCTGACTCCGCGATATACTGCTGTTCCAAAATATACTGATTAACCTTGTCGAGCACTCCCTGTACAAGATATCGCCCATAAAATTCCTCATAGAAAGGAATCTCCTCGTTATACATTGCCATTGCTATCGGGATTCCGACATAACGCCAATGCCATGGCTCAAATATAAAGCCACTGAGGTTTCTATATCCCTCGGGAAACCGGAGTATGAATCCAAACTCATGTGCGTTTTCAACAAGCCAGTGAAATTGCTTTGAGTCTTCAAATCCCATATTCATCATAAGTCCGCCGTCATGCGCCTTGTGTAAGACATCTATTGCCAGCCCGGTTTGGTGTTCTGAATGCCCGGGCCTTGCAAATCCTGCTTCTGCAGATGCCAGCCCAACTCTGGAAACAGCATTATTAAAATGGTTTCGTTGTGAGGCATAAGTGCGATATGTGATGATAATATTCAAATTGAGACCTTCTTCGCGCATTGCTTCTCTCATCAGTAAAAAATGCTCAGCCGCTTCTTCTCGCATTAGGTGCCCTCCTGCGAGCTCAACAAAATCGTCCGGCTCCCAGTCTGACGGCAAAACAAAGTTCTTATTTACCAGGACGGTGATTTTGTCCGGGTCTAAAACGGGTTGGATATCTGCATAAGGTTCTTTATCAATATCAACATTAACGTGTGCAAAAACAATGTCATAAGGCATATCGGGATTATTTTCTTTATATTCATCATATCTTTGTGCGTTTTTTGCAAGGAAATGAGGATACTCTTCTGTTTGCGCGATAGAGTTTATTATTGCCAGGTAATCCTCAAAATCGAAATCTTCAATAGTGTTGCTTGTTTCTGTTCCTTGTACAACATAGGCGGGTACAGAAAACGACAAAAGGGCAAAAATCCCTGCTATAATCAAAACACTTGTAATCAGCTTTCTCATGTCCGTGATTATATCACAGTTTCGTAGAAAACTTTGAATTTCAGCGCAGATTATGGTAATATTCAATACAAATATGAGGAAAGGAGTATAAGCATGTCAAGAGCCGGGCGTGTTTCATCATTGGAACAAAATAAAAAACAGCCTCCCTTGATGCGGCGTTTTATACTTTTTTCCATCATATTATTTATTGTGATACTGGTTTCGGGTAGCATTGCATTTATCTTTTCAATGAGACAAATCATAAGAGAAGGCAAAGGCGTAGAGTTGACTCAAATGATTGAGTATGAACGGCTTATGTTGGAGTCTGCAGTAAACAGTGAGATATCCATTGTGCTTATGATGGCGGAATCGCCGCTGATAAAACAGTTTTTTTCCGATCCGGGAAATCCGGAACTGGAACGTATGGCTTTCGATGAACTGTACGCATATCGCAGTGCGTTTTTGGCAGATACTATATTTTGGGTAAATGATATAGACAAACTTTTCTATTTTAATGATGATGAGCCATTTTTTCTGGATGCTGAAAGTCCTGACAACTATTGGTATCCGATGACAATGAATGAGACGGAAGTCTATAATTTTAATATAAATTACAACCCGGATCTTAATGTGACAAATCTCTGGATCAACGCGCCGGTTTTTGACAGTGACCGTAAACCGCTTGGAATCGTAGGCACAGGCATTGAATTATCATCATTTCTGGATATGATTTATGAGGATCCAACAGGCAGATTAAATAGAATAGATTTATACTTTTTTAATGCGATGGGGGAAATAACCGGGGCAAAAGAGGTATGGCTTGTTGCCGATAAGGTAATAATTGAGGATGAGTTAGGTGAAGTTGGTACAGGCATTATCGAAAGAGCAAAAAGCCTTGATCACGGGGAAATACAGGTAACGGATACGACTATAGGGAGGATGGCTATTGGTCGATTACCTTTACTGGAATGGTACTCCGTTGCGATATCACCTGACAGCAGTGCTGACTATGACAATGCGATGACAACACTTTTTCTGGTAATGCTGACTGTGCTGTTTAGTGTGTTTGTGATTTTTAATGTATTTATTGCGGGACTCCTTACACCGCTTCGCAGATCTATGAAGGAGGCAGAAAATGCAAACCGGGCGAAGTCACAGTTTCTATCTACAATGAGCCACGAAATGCGAACGCCTATCAATGCAGTTATTGGCATGACTGCAATAGGCAAGAGTGCTGATGATATTGAACGAAAAGACTACGCATTCGGAAAAATCGATAGTGCGTCAAAGCATTTGCTGGGAGTTATAAACGATGTTCTCGATATGACAAAAATCGAAGCGGATAAACTTGAATTATCTCTTGTTGAATATGATTTTGATGACATGCTACAAAAAATCCTTACTGTAATAAACTTCCGCATTGAAGAAAAGCACCAGCGTTTTTCACAAAAAATAGATGAGAAAGTACCGAGAATGCTTATAGGGGATGACCAACACTTATCGCAGGTGATAATAAATCTATTGTCTAATGCGGTGAAATTTACCCCTGAAAATGGAGAGGTAGACCTTGATGTAAATTTGATAGATGAAAAAGACGGGATTTGTGAGCTGGAAATAATAGTCACCGACACCGGAATCGGCATATCACCTGAACAGCAGAAAAAACTATTTACAATGTTCGCACAAGCAGAAAGCGGCATAAGCCGGGAATATGGCGGAACGGGTCTCGGATTGGCAATCTCAAAACACATTGTCGAACTGATGGACGGACAGATATGGGTCGAGTCAGAGGTAGGTAAAGGCAGCAGATTCATTTTTACGATAAAGGTGCAACGCGGGCAGCAAGAGCCACAAGGTCGTGACACGGAGCAGGGTTCCGATATGGAGCAGAGTATTAAAGACGAAACAGCCGCAAAGCACAATGAGTTTGCAGGAAAACGACTGCTCGTTGCAGAGGATGTTGAAATCAACAGAGAAATCATTCTTTCATTACTTGATGGTACGGGGTTAATTATTGATGTTGCCGAAAACGGCAAGGAAGCATTTGACATGGTAGAGGCGGCCCCCGATTTGTATGATGTTATCTTCATGGATATGCAAATGCCTAAAATGGATGGGCTTGAGGCAACGAGACGCATACGCGAATTACCCGCTTTGGAAGGAAGGAAGCTACCAATTATTGCGATGACGGCAAATGTCTTCCAAAGTGATATTGATGATTGCTTTGCGGCAGGTATGGATCATCACATAGGAAAGCCGCTGGATATTTCCGAAGTCATTAAAAGTCTGCGTGACTATATCTGAGGTTTAAAAAGTGGTTTTCGCTGGAATTCAAAAACTAACATTACTGGATTATCCGGACAGAACAGCCTGTACCGTTTTTACAGCAGGCTGTAATTTTAATTGCCCGTTTTGCCAAAATGCCTCTTTGATAAAATCAGCAACGCGGGAGCAATCTTCGACACATAAGAAGCAGAAGGAAAGTGCGGCAGAGATACTCCGCTTTCTGGAAACCAGGCAGGGATTACTGGATGGAGTATGCATCAGTGGAGGAGAGCCGCTGCTTCACTCTGATCCGGATATGTTTATTAGCGATGTCAAAGCATTGGGTTATTTAGTGAAACTGGATACCAACGGAAGTTATCCGGAGAAAATGGAAAATCTGATAAAAGCCGGATTGATCGATTATGTGGCTATGGACATTAAAAACACACCTGAGAAATACGCGCAAACCATTGGTGCTTCTGAATATGATATATCACAGATCGAGGATAGCATAGCTATATTACGCAAAGGCACGATACCTTATGAATTTCGCACCACAGTAGTACGTGAGTATCATACCGGCGATGATTTGCTATCTATCGCACATTGGATCTCAGATACGGAAAGGTATTATTTGCAAAAATTCGTTGATTCCGACGGGGTGGCGCAAAACGGTCTGCATGGTTATTCTGACACGGAAATGCAACAATTTCTTAGCGACGTAAGAAAAATACTTCCGGCAGCGAATCTGCGCGGGATGTGATAATAAGGTTGGATAAAGTGCAAATTAGCATATCTTGTGTAGAAAAGAAAAAATAAATCAATATATTGTGTTTTTTGTCTTGACATGCTATAACTCAAGTGTTACTATGATAAAACACTCAACGGCATAATATATTTTTAAGTGAGGCGTTTTCTATGTATAATGTGGTTAAACGTGATGGAACAGTTGTCGAATTTGACATAAAGAAAATTGCCGAAGCTATAACAAAAGCTTTTGTGTCGCAAAACAAGCGATATCATCAGGATACCATTGATTTTTTAGCAGTGATGGTAACTGCTGACTTTGAGCCGAAGATAATAGACGAAACTATATCTGTAGAAGAAATCCAGGATAGTGTTGAAGCTGTTCTTATAAAAGGCGGATATGCAGACGTAGCGAAAGCATATATCCTTTATCGCGAGAAACACACAAAGCTCAGGAATATCAAATCCACTATACTTGATTTCAAAGAAACAATTGACAGCTATGTTAAGGTTACGGATTGGCGAGTCAAGGAAAACTCTACGGTCACCTACTCGGTAGGTGGTCTTATTTTGAACAATTCCGGTGCTATAACTGCAAATTACTGGCTTAGCGAGGTATATGACAAAGACGTCGCAGATGCCCATCGAAATGCGGATCTACACTTGCACGACTTGTCAATGCTAACTGGTTATTGTGCCGGATGGAGTCTTAAACAGCTGATACAGGAAGGTCTTGGCGGAATTACCGGCAAAATCACATCATCGCCTGCAAGACACCTTCCCACTTTATGCAACCAGATGGTGAATTTTTTAGGCATTATGCAAAACGAGTGGGCGGGAGCACAGGCATTTTCTTCGTTCGATACATATCTTGCGCCTTTCGTAAAGGCTGACAGTCTTTCTTTCGATCAGGTAAAAAAATGCATTGAGAGCTTCATTTACGGAGTAAATACTCCGTCCCGCTGGGGTACACAAGCTCCGTTTTCAAACATTACACTCGACTGGGTGGTGCCGGACGACCTTGCAGAGCTTCCCGCCATTGTTGCAGGGAAAGAGATGGATTTTAAGTATAAAGACTGCAAACCCGAAATGGACATGATCAACAAGGCGTTTCTTGAAATCATGCTTGACGGAGATGCCAACGGCCGTGGATTCCAGTATCCGATTCCTACTTACTCAATAACAAAGGATTTTGAATGGAGTGAATCGGAAAACAGCCGTCTATTGTTCGAAATGACAGCAAAATACGGTACACCCTATTTTTCAAATTATGTCAACAGTGATATGGAGCCAAGCGATGTGAGGAGTATGTGCTGTCGTTTGAGGTTGGATTTAAGAGAACTGCGTAACAGATCCGGAGGCTTTTTCGGAAGCGGCGAGAGCACCGGATCCATAGGTGTTGTTACCATAAATATGCCGCGAATTGCATACAGGTCACGTAGTGAAGCTGAATTCTACATGCAACTGGACAAGATGATGGATATTGCCGCACGCGGGCTAAAAACAAAACGTATCATTATTTCAAAACTTTTAGAAGAAGGGTTATACCCCTACACAAGGCGTTACCTTGGCAGCTTTGACAACCACTTTTCTACTATAGGTCTTTTGGGAATGAATGAAGCGACCCTGAATGCAAGGTGGCTTAAAACAGATCTAACTGATACTAAGGCACAAAGATTTGCGCAAAATGTGCTAAATCACATGAGAAACCGGCTTTCAGATTATCAGGAAGAGTATGGAGATCTTTACAATCTGGAAGCGACTCCGGCGGAAAGTACAACTTATCGGCTTGCTAAACACGACGTTGCGCGCTGGCCGGATATAATTACAGCAGCAACAAGCGATAATGATACTCCGTATTATACAAACTCGTCACATCTGCCCGTTGGTTTTACTGATGATGTATTTGAAGCACTCACTATTCAAGATGATCTGCAAACTCTATACACCTCGGGAACAGTTTTTCATGCGTTTATAGGAGAAAAACTGCCATCGTGGAGATCAGCTGCCAATCTGGTGCGGAAGATAGCCGAAAACTATAAAATGCCTTATTATACCCTGTCACCTACATATTCTATTTGCAAAAATCACGGGTATCTTACGGGGGAACAATACTCTTGCGCCGATTGCGGGGAAACTACCGAAGTATACAGCCGGATTACGGGATACTACCGCCCGGTGCAAAACTGGAATGCAGGAAAGACGCAGGAATTCAAAGACCGTAAAGTATATAGTGTGAGCGACAGGGCACCAACAGAGCAAAATGCTGATGAGACAGGATCATCTGATTGCAGGATAATGCTTGTTACAACTGAGCAGTGCCCTAACTGCAATACTATTCAGGCTTTTATGAATGAGGCAAAGTTCCAGTATGATGTTGTTGAAGTATCAAAACATCCTGAGGTCGTCACTCAGTACTCGGTTAGGAGTGCGCCGACACTAATCGTCAAAAATGGGAACGCTTTTGATACCTATTCAAATGAGTCAAACATTCGAGCCTTTGTGACCTCACAACTGTAACTCCGATTAAATCATCGCTATATCAGCAGACCTAATAGAAAAAATTACGTTAAAAAGTACCCTGACTTGTCTGATTAAGCCAGGGTACCAAAAATTCTCCAAAAAAATGTGAAAAAAGTGAAAAAAAGTGAAAAAAAGTGTTGACCTTAAAGTTACTTTAACATTTATACTTCTGAGTATCACGAAAGAGTGATACTCATTTTTCACTCAAGAAAGGGGAACCAACATGATAGAGATCAATAAAGCAAAAGCTGTGCGTGAAGCAAACATGCAGAGTCTTAAAGCAGAAATCAGGAACAAAATGGAGCAAATTGATACGCTCAAGCTAAGTTTGTTAAAGCAAGAGTACGAATTGTATGCGCTGTACTCCAAATTAAATGAACTGAATTCTGAAACAAAGACGCCGGATATACAGAAAAGTATGATCAAGCTATACAGTAGTGAGCAAAACCACAAGATGGCCGACTGTATAAGGCAAGCCGGAGGGGAGCTTTGCATCCTTCATGAAGACCCTGTCATTGCTTAATGTGTTTGTCTGAAATTGAAACGAACAACGACAACTGATTGACTTTAAGTTTTTTTCTGTCTATAATCGCGACAAGAGGGGCAAGGGCCGTACCCTTGCCCCAAATACTTTTTTAGGAGATCAGGAAATCATGATCAGTGTCGGGTATAATAAACTGAGGGAATCGACGAATTATAAGGTTAATTTCTATAAGACAGAAAAAGTCGGATATTTTGTAGCATCGATGATGGCAGGTGTTTATGTCGGATTGTGTATGATAACTATCCTGGTTATGGCGGGGATGATGGATAACTTTGCAGGGATAAAAATCCTGCAAGGTGTCAGTTTTGCGGCGGCACTCAGCCTTGTTATTTTTGCGGGAGCCGAACTTTTCACAGGAAACGTCTTTGTTATGACGGCAGGGGTTGTGCTGGGGGAGGTAAAACCACGGGATGCAATAGGACTATGCTTGTACTGCTACGCAGGTAATCTGGCCGGTTCGGTGCTGATTGCAGCGCTTTTTCTAGGTACAGGATATCTGCAAGGCCCGGTTCTGGAAGCGGCTCACGCAGCGATGAGCGCAAAAACAGAGCCGTTATTTTGGGAGCTTTTAGTACGTGGAGTTCTGTGTAATGTGTTGGTTTGTGCGGGTGTATGGTGTATGTACAGATTGCAAAATGAAAGCAGTAAGCTGATTATGATTTTCTGGTGCATATACTTATTTGTTGTGTGCGGCTTTGAGCACTCCATTGCAAATATGACACTATTCAGTCTTGAAACCATGAATGGAGTCAGATTGAATGATTTCATCGGAATGATGGTCAACCTGGGGGCTACTACAACAGGTAATATCCTTGGTGGTATGGCACTTTCGCTTGGTTACTGGGTTATAGCCAAAAAAACTCTTTAGAATGAATTAGCATACATAAATTACAGGGAGAAAAGTATCAAACACGAATAATTACTCTTGAAACTCAGTCAAATGCTTCCAATAACGCTTTGGCATATTACCCATTCGCAGCTTCGGGTTGATCCTGCCTTCAATTGCAATGGTGTCATAAAACCTCTTCCAGAGAACCCTATACTTCTCCTCCTTCTCGTTTGTTTCCGGAAGCTCAAAATGCTCAAGAGGCATTATTAAACTTTCACCGTTTTGATATACAAGAGCGTATTTATGGCTCTCGTCATAAATCAAGAAATTTTCACCGGGGAACCTGTCACAGTAATGGTCAACAATCATTGGCAACACAAAATTCTTAGGCTCGATAATCGCCACTAAAGCGCCGTTGTAGTCTGAGAAACGCAGGAACTCCTTATAATAGTGGCTCTCGCGCTGCACATTTCGGGCAGTATTTGTAATGGACCTGACAGCATCGTCAGCTAACATATCCGTAACCGACGCACCGATTTTATAACCCAGGCGGAGGAAGTTAAGAATCATGATTTCGCGGTTAACAGTATTTGAAAAATAACACAATCGCACAAGCCTTAAAGCTTCATTTGAAATAGAATGACTGATCGAATTCTCCACTTTCAAAGCGGATACATGATCAGTCATAATTTCTTTAACAGGAAACAAGGTTTCCTGCATTTCGCTGTGACTGAAAATCATTGAAGGTAATTCTTTTTGATAGTAACTTTCATAAACACAGCAAAGCAGACCGTCAAAGGAACCATCGTATAAGTATGCTACATCTGTCCTGTAAGACATTTAGTCAGCTCTCCCTTCATAAGAGTGCTGCCTGAGTAAAGAGACGTATCTTCAATTATACTATGAATACTTTCGGGGACTTTAATATCGTTAAATAACGATAGCTGCTGCATCGGTGGACCGGCAAGTTCCCAGCTCTGGTCAGATAGTAACCCGCGTAAAACTGCCTCGGGATCATATCTGATACCTAATACTGTCTTGCCTCGGCAAGTGATAAAGTACTGAGCCCTTTTTAGAACTATTCCCATCTTTTTAAGATCCGGAAAATCCAGCGTCCCGGTACGCCGTGCTCTAATGATTTTCTTAGCGCCTATCACGCCTAATCCTGGTACCCGGAGCAAGGTTTCATAAGCAGCGGTGTTTATTTCGACGGGGAAAAAATCATAATGGTTTAATGCCCAGTTGCATTTCGGATCAATAAGCAGATTAAAGTTTGGGTTCTTTTCATCCAGAAGCTCGGCTGCCTCAAATTCATAAAACCGCAAAAGCCAATCAGCTTGATACAAACGATGCTCCCGTAATAACTGAGGTTTGGAATCTTTAGCCGGCAGATGTTGTCCCTCCAGAACAGGAATATAAGCTGAGTAAAACACCCTTTTAAGCTCGTATTTTTTATATAGGGCCGCGGAAAGGTTGATTATTTGGTAGTCTGTCTCCGGTGTTGCGCCAACGATCATCTGTGTACTTTGACCTGCCGGGACAAACTTAGGAGTCTTTTTGTACTTTACTAAATCAGTTCGATTCTCTTGGATACCTGCTTTGATCATACCCATCGGGTTTAAGATGCTCTCGCGTGTCTTGTCCGGAGCAAGAAGCTCCAAGCTGCCACTGGACGGTAATTCCAGGTTGATACTCATACGATCTGCCAGCAGACCCAGAGTCGTAAGCAGCCTTTCATCAGTACCCGGTATAGCCTTAACGTGTATGTACCCCCGGAAACGATAGGTGTTTCGAATGAGAGATACAACCTCGATCATTTGCTCACAGGTATAGTCCGGATCTCGTACAACAGCTGAGCTAAGAAAGAGACCTTCTATGTAATTGCGCCTGTAAAACTGGATCATAAGTTCAGCAAGCTCATGAGGCTCAAAGGTTGCTCTTCGGATGTCGTTCGATTTTCTGTTGACACAATAGCAGCAATCGTACACGCAAACATTGCTTAAAAGCACTTTTAAGAGAGCTATGCACCTACCATCTGCAGAAAAACTATGACAAATACCGCATTTGGCGGCATTGCCGATAGAACCCGGAGCGCCTTTGCGGTCAACACCACTGGAGGTGCAGGCAACATCATACTTGGCGGCATCAGATAAAATTGTAAGCTTTTCTATAATGTCCATTGCATTCAAACTTTCAATCAACTATAGACTTCTAAATAGACCCATTTTACCTCACCACGATGTACGATAAAACGGATTTCTTGAGCGGTGCGCCCCCGGATTGAGGAAGAGTTTGTCTTGTACAACCGTAGCAATAATGATATAACTACGCTAAGATGTCCCCCTCTTCAGTATGCTAAGGAAGATTGGTCATATGTACGGTAGTCAGAAAGATATACGGCATAATCTAAAAATGTTCTTTATCGATGGTGTGTCTTTTATGCCATCGATGGCTTTGATTTCAATATCTGCTGTGATACCGTATTTTCTGGACCAACTGGGAGCAACTACTTTCCAGGTAGCATTAGCCACATCAATGACCCTGATATGCGTCTTTGTAACTCAGCCTATCTTTGGTTATATCGCTTCACGAACAAAAAGCATGCATAAGACATTTGGGAAAATCCTGTTTTTGCAGCGGTTCTCCTTTTTAATCTTCCTTCTGCTGATACCTGTTCTGGCGGGAGCAGATGCTTTACTGATCAACGTGTTTCTGGTGTTTTGGTGTGTTTATAACTTTTTTGTGGGCTCTTATACTGTTTTTCATACACCTTTGTTAATCAGGCTTCTGCCTCCGGATAAGCGAGGTGGTATACGCGGTATCGGGTTTGCTATCGGATCCTTACTCGGAGTGGGTATGTCAGCTTTGATTCCATTGATTCTCACCCATGTTTCGTTTCCATACAATTACATGGTGATTTTTTTCTTAGGTCTTTTATTTCAGTTTGTTAATGCCGCTACTTTCTTTTTCTTGCGGGAAAGTGCGGATATACCAAAAACCGAGCCTATGGGGATAGCGCAGTATATAAAACAAATGCCTTTCTCAATACGTGAAAGCTTTTTGTTTCGCGCTATGATACTAACTTGCATTTTTCTAGCTATAGCAAACTCATTGCTACCTTATTATACTCTTTATGCCATACGAGTATTTTCGGCAACGGAAGCAAATATCGCTGTATTAGCGGGTTTGGCAATATTCGCCGGAGCTTTTGCCCACATTGTTTTTGGTTATATAGTGGATCGGCATGGACCTCGAATCATAGCACTTATAGTTGCCTGTCTTATTATAGCCGCGGGAGTATTGGCGCTGACTACCAACTCGCTTGCTTTACTCTATGTGGCGTGGGTACTGGCAAATCTCTGTAACAGTGGCACAATGCTAGCTACATCGCTGCTGCTTGGTGAAGTTAGTCCAAAAGCAAAACTGCCTCTCTATGTAGGTGTCTATTTTACAATCTCTATGGCGCTTTCTGCTGCTATTGTACTGATTCTGGCACCGGTATTAGAAAATACGGGCTTTGCTTTACTCTTTGTGACAGTGCTCACGTGCGGACTGCTTAGTTTCTTTGTCAACTTGTTTGTCCTTCGTAAACGTATGAAACAAGACGATTTGATTTAGCTATCTCCGACGAAATCGCTTAACAACCTTTACAAGCTCATACCATAACACCGATGCTGCACCTAAACTGAACATAGTGAGGAGCTGTCCTGCCGAGAGAGGTGCAAGCCTAAGAAAACCGCCGACCGGAGTATACAGGAACAGCAGAAGAGCCGCAATCACTGCGATATTAACAATCCACATGACCTTGTCGCGAGATAAGCGCCTCATCGAAGTAAAGATACTGTCAATGTCAGAACTGTTGCATTGAACCAAAAACAAGTTGGCGATCATGATAACACCAATACCCATTGCTCTCGCGGTACCTGCGTTACCCGGTGATACTGTCAGTATGTAGTAGTATGAACCAAAGGATGCGGCAAAAACAGTTAGTCCCTGCAGGGCGCTTTTAAGCATTACCTGCCACGTCAGCATCTTCTTTTTCGGGTCTCGTGGTAAACGCTTCATAATATCGTATTCTGCAGGCTGTCTTTCCAATACGATCGAACATGTAGGGTCAATTATCAATTCAAGCATAACAACCAACATAGGAAGGAACAACAGCGATTCGGGGGCAATGCCTAAAGCGGGAGCGAGCAGTGCGGCTAAAGCTATTGGGATATGTACAGTAAAAACGTATCCAATTGCCTTACGAATGTTGTCGAAAATCCGTCGCCCGTCTTTGATGGTATCAACAATAGTAGAAAAATTATCGTCTAAAAGAATCAAGTCTGCAGCTTCGCGGGAGACTTCACTTCCGCGTTTTCCCATGGCAACACCAATGTCGGCATACTTAAGCGCCGGTGCGTCGTTTACACCGTCACCGGTCATGGCAACAACATCGCCGTTATCTTTAAATGCTTTTACGATCCTCATTTTATGCTCCGGTAAAACACGGGAGAATATACTCACATTTTTAACGTTTTCTTGTAATTCATTATCTGTCATTTTTGAGAGATCTTCACCGGTTATGATTTTATCATAGTTCTTTATACCGATTTTTCTTGCGATGGATGCGGCTGTTATACCGTTATCGCCTGTTATCATAACAACACGTATACCTGCTTTATTACATTTAGCTATATCATCTTTGACAGATTCTCTTGGCGGGTCGGCAAGGCCTACTAAGCCGCAAAGAGTTAAAGAGCAGTCTTGGATATTTGCCGGAATATCTTCTTCGCTTTTTGGCTTATCCATGGCTACCGCAATAACCCGTAAGCCATGCTCACTCATCTCGCGTATCTTACTTTCGGTCAACGTAGACTCCTCATCGCTTAATTTGCATATAGTAAGTATCTGCTCTGCTGAACCCTTTGCAGCAATGATTATCTCATCATCGTGGTGCCATATATGCCCCATCATTTTTAGTTCATTCGTAAAGGCATATTCGGAAATCAATCTGCCTCCGAAAAGATGCTCTTTTGTGATGCCATGCTGCTGCTCACAATGAGCGAGCATAGCCTTTTCCATAGGGTCATAAGCGTCTGTTTCGCAGGCAAGCCCCATGATTTCAACTAAGTTATCTTCTCCTGCACTGATGCCCATAATATCGCTGATTCCGGTTGCGACCCATTCATCTTGAATGGTCATTTGGTTTAAGGTGAGCGTGCCTGTCTTATCCACGCACAGAACAGAGATAGCTCCGAGAGTTTCAACTGACGGCAGCTTACGTACCAACGAATTTTTCTTTGCAAGACGCCATGCGCCCATTGACATGAAAACAGTCAAAATAACCGGGAATTCTTCCGGTATCATTGCCATCGCAAGCGTTATACCGGCAAGAATACTCGCTGTGATCCGTTCACCAAACGGAAGAAGGGGAATGTTGAACCATGTCACTATACCTACCAATAGAAACAAAGTAGCAGCAAGAGTGGCGCAAAACTTTACGATCCTGCCTATTTGCTTCTGTAAAGAAGTTCTTTCAAGTGGTGCTTCTGCAACATTGACACCGATTTTCCCATACTCTGACTCATTGCCGATCTTGTCTATCTGTACGACTGCCGAGCCTTGGGTCACAAGCGTTCCGGCATAACAATAATCGTTTCGCCAATAATCGGTGGTTTTCTCAGAGCCGTCTGTCGGAACCTTCCAGACACCTTCGGCTTCTCCGGTCAGTGACGATTCATCGACGCAAAGGTCATTGCATTTGATCACATATCCGTCAGCAGGTATCTTCACACCCTCATGGATCATCATGATATCACCCGGCACCAGATCGGCACTGGCAATGCTGGTCTCAGCACCATCGCGTATGACTGTTACGTGCGGAGCTGATAAATCCTTAAGTGCGTTTAATGTCCTGTCGGTTTTCCATTCTTGAAGA
>Ga0123356_10002559_pt1 | contig 19424 bp, 21 predicted proteins | sample TergutEmb28metaG_2_FD_92546 | JGI IMG/M metagenome (GOLD analysis project Ga0123356, IMG submission 92546) | Embiratermes neotenicus P3 segment gut microbial communities from Petit-Saut dam, French Guiana - Emb289 P3 | ecosystem: Host-associated > Arthropoda: Insects > Digestive system > Gut ...
GACTACACTTGCTCTACCAACTGAGCTATTGAGGATCATGGTGGGCGACCGTTCGCCCGATTTTCCTGTACTAGAACGCTACGTTTGCTCTACCAACTGAGCTATTGAGGATCATGGTGGGCGACCGTTCGCCCGATTTTCCTGTACTAGAACGCTACGTTTGCTCTACCAGCTGAGCTAACGAGGAATATGCTGTTGTCAAGAGATTCGCTCCAAAACTGCTGTCGGCAATCGAGGTGACCAAAATTTGGCTCTCGGCTCAGACTAGTTTTCCTGTACGAGAGGGCTAGACTTGCTCTACCAACTGAGCTAACGAGGATTAATGGTCTTGTCGGCACGCAATGGTGACCCGTACGGGATTCGAATTCGAAAAAGTCTATTTGCGCGCTTTCAGCTATTTCCGATACTGTATGATATCTTCTATATTCCGTATGACATGATTCTTAATTGTTGCATAAGAATCTGGACTTTTCCGATCGCCTCGTGTGTAGTTCGAAATGTAGATTGACTGCTGAATATTATATACCAAAGCTTCAAAAAAGTCAAGACTATTTTCAAAGAATTTTTCAAGAAGCAAAAAAACGCCTCCGCATCATCCTGCTCAAAGTATCACGCGGAGGCGTTTGTATCAATCAAGATTCTAATCGGCTTCTTCTTTTTTTGCGTGTTGCTCGCTCAAAAATTCCTCTTTTGTCTTTTCGAAGAAAGCGGCATTCACCCAGCGGAGCCAAAACTCGTTATTACCCTTTACCCATATGACTTGATTCCCGTTGTCTCAAATATGGCACCATGCAAATCCCTGAGGTTTTCTTGCACGGCGCTAAAACTTGACCGGAACTCCTGAATAAGTCCATCAACCATGCTGACTCCAGTCAACCCATTTGGAGCCGCCTGCGGCGATTGCGCTGTTTGAGCTTCTTGCATTGGTTGCTGCGCCGCTAACGGAGGAGCCTGCATGTTCTGCGGCATTACGGGAGGAACCATTTGGTTGAACAGGTATCCCATCTGGTTCGCGTATGGCTGTGAGGCCGTTTGAAGTTGTTGAAATGCCGCTTGTTGTGCCATTCGTTGCGGTTGCATCTGCGCATCTTGCTGCATAAGGGCTTGAACTTGGGGCGAAGGGACGTAGCCGTTTTGTTGAGGTGCCATAATAGTGCTCTCTTTCTGTGGCGGGAGAAGCTAGTTAAAGCTCCTCCCGCCTTGTTTGTTTTATTAGGGAACCGTCACATTATCGCTGCTTCCCGCTATGCCGTTGTAGCGAATCGGCTCTAGACCGCCAAGAACAACGAAATGCGGAATCGCCGTAGGCAACCCGTCCGGTTCAAAGGCAAGACGATATTTCGCACAATTGATGCATCCGCGCGGGAAGAACCGCCCGTCGCATAGCTGGCCGGGATAGTGCAAGTTACTATTTAAGCAGTTCATTGACCATCGCCTGAACTGCATTTGCATCGTAGCCAGCCGCAGTAAGTCGCTTTACGCGCTCTTTTCCATTTCCCCAGCTGCTTCCGTTATGACGTCGGCCACGAATGACTTCGCGCGCAATCGGTCAAGCGGTTCCGGGCGATTGGTATGTTCGACTGGGGGGGTTAATCGTATGTGTGCGGGTTCTCCCATGTGCCCGCGCTGCTTTTCAGGCCAAGATGCAGATGAACTGCCGTGCTGTTCCCAGTGGTGCCTATTGTGCCAAGTGCCGTCTCCTCTTTGATGCCTTGCCTTTCCTTGACGGCGCTAGAGTCAAGATGCGCGTCTCTGAGCAGTTCTGACCAAGCCATGATCGATTTGGAGTCATAAATTCGCTTAAGTTTCAACTGGGCCGCGTCGTTCGCTACCGAATCCCAAGATACCAGGATTTGCGCATACATAGCGTTCATGAATCGAATGATATTTCCCGCTTCTGCGTTGCGTTTGTATCCCTTTCGTATCGCGGAATATCGTTCTTTACAACCTCCCAAAATTTGTCCGATATCCGCCAGCTTTCGTAGCTTTTCTTCTCTTTCATTCCTTAACATCCTGGTCTATTTTACCTTTTTCCACATGTGTTGTCTATTGTTGGATAGGTGCTAAGCAAAAGCGCATGGGAGTTCTCCTTTTTGGACAAAAAATAAAAAATATTTTTTGGAATTATTTAAACTAGCAAGAATAGCACCACTTGGCAAACTGCTGTTAGGTCTGCGATTCTGTTGGCATACTAAAAATATTGTTGGCATACTTATTGACATTCGCAATTGAAATTGGTATAATATGTTTGACAGAAGTCCTGCAAACAAAAGTCAAGCCCTAAAATGAAAAAAGCGCGTGAAAGTTTTTAACAAGCGAGGGATGAGCGAATGGGCACAGCAAAGCAAGGCGGCGAGCCCCCTAAGTTTTTAGCGAATCAACGCTGTTTTTTGGGTGTTTCGAACAGGCGCTCCGTGGCGCGATTTGCCGCCGAGCTACGGCGATTGCTGGACGGCTAATTGAGGGCGTAGATGTGGATTATCTTCTCGCCGACAAGGCCTATGACACCAACGAAACCCTTCAGCTCGCGAAAGCGAACGGGATCGAAGCGGTCATCCCGCCAAAGAAAAATCGGAAAGAACAACGCTGGTTTGACAAAGAGATTTATCGGCTTCGGCATCTGATTGAAAACGCATTTTTGAAGCTGAAAAAGTGGCGCGGCATCGCAACGCGCTATGCCAAAAACTCAGATTCCTTTCTCGCCGCTGTCCGCATTCGCTGTTTTGCGTTTGTGTTGCGTTTTTTTAGTCCTTGATAAAAATCCCGAGGAGCTGCTCAAGATTCCCGACATCAGCCCGGCCAAGCTCAGAAAAGGGCGTACCTGCGCCGCGAAGAGCAAAAGACGCGCAAGTGCGCCTAAAAACCCATGGAAATTAGTAATAAAAACCAGGCAAAATCACGTTTTTTTGCAGGACGCTTGACATCTTCCTGCAAATCGGCTATACTGACATTAAGCAAAGGTGCTGATCCGCGACCCAGTCGGGGGTTCCGGGCAAGCGCCCTTTTTTTATCTATAGAAGAAGCAGAGGGGAATGCAAATGTCATACACAATGACGGTACTGGAACAATTGAGTAAGAGGAACCGGGGGCAGGCGGAGTTCGTGCAGGCCGCAAGCGAAGTGCTCACCTCCTTGCAGCCTTACGTAGACGCGCGCCCGGAATACCAGCGGGCGGGCATCCTGGAGCGCTTGGTGGAGCCGGAACGCGCGATTATCTTCCGGGTCCCCTGGATGGACGACGCCGGCAAAGTGCATGTCAACCGGGGCTACCGGGTCCAGTTCAACAGCGCCATCGGGCCATACAAGGGCGGGCTGCGCTTCCATCCCAGCGTGTGCCTGAGCATCGTCAAGTTCCTCGGCTTTGAGCAGGTGTTCAAGAATTCTCTCACCGGGCTCCCCCTGGGCGGCGGCAAGGGCGGCGCGGACTTCGATCCCAAGGGCAAAACAGACCGCGAAGTCATGACATTCTGCCAGAGCTTCATGACGGAGCTGCACCGCCACATCGGGGTGAACACCGACGTGCCGGCCGGGGACACCGGCGTGGGCGCGCGTGAGATTGGCTATTTATATGGGCAATACAAGCGCCTGGCCAACGGCTTTGACGGGGTGCTCACGGGCAAAGGCCTGACCTTCGGCGGATCCCTGGCCCGTATGGAGGCCACAGGCTACGGCCTTGTTTACCTGATGGACGAAATGCTGCGCCAGCACGGGCAGTCCTTCGATGGGAAAACCGTCCTGGTGTCCGGCTCCGGCAACGTGGCCGTTTACGCGGCGGAAAAAGCGCGGCAGCTGGGCGGCAAGGTGGCGGCCATGTGCGATTCAGGCGGGTATATTTATGACGCCGAGGGTATTGACCTGGCGGCGATCAAAGAAATCAAGGAAGTCCGGCGCGGCAGGATCTCGGAATATCTTAATTATCGGCCCGGCGCGGTTTACACCGAAGGCCGCGGCATATGGGGCGTCCCCTGCGATGTCGCCCTGCCCTGCGCCACGCAGAACGAACTGGACGAAAACGACGCGAAGCTGCTGGTGAAGAACGGCTGCATCGCCGTGGGCGAGGGCGCGAATATGCCCGCCACGCTGGAGGCCACCGAGGTATTCCTGCAAAGCGGGGTTCTCTTCGCACCGGGCAAGGCGGCCAACGCCGGGGGCGTGGCCACCTCAGCTTTGGAAATGAGGCAGAACGCCATGCGCATCGCGTGGAGTTTTGACGAAGTGGACCAGCAGTTGCGCGACATCATGGTATATATCTATAACAATGTCGCCGAAGCCGCCCGGGAAGCGGGCCGCGAGAACAACCTTGTGGCCGGCGCGAACATCGCGGGCTTCAAAAAGGTCGCCGACGCCATGCTACGGCAGGGGACGGTTTAAATAGTGAACAATTAACAATGTACAATGACAGTCCAATGAAAGAGTTGGGTGAAGATGAAAAACATCCCGGAGCTCTTCAGCAGCATGGTGTTTAACGACGAGGCCATGCGGGCACGCCTGCCGGAAGACGTCTACAAGGCGCTGCGGCGCTGCGTCTCGCGTGGCACGCGCCTGGAGCAGGAAGTGGCCAACGTGGTGGCCAACGCCATGAAGGACTGGGCCCTCGATAAAGGCGCCACGCATTTCACTCACTGGTTCCAGCCCATGACAGGCACCACCGCCGAAAAGCACGACAGTTTTATATTTCCCGCAGGAGGCGGGAGGGTTATTATGGAGTTTTCGGGCAGGTCCCTGGTCTGCGGGGAGCCGGACGCGTCGAGTTTCCCCTCCGGCGGTTTGCGCTGTACATTTGAAGCGAGAGGTTACACCGTATGGGACACCACCTCCTACGCCTTCATCAAGGATGGCACGCTGTGCATCCCCACTGCCTTCTGTTCCTACGGCGGCGAGGCCCTGGATAAAAAAACGCCGCTGCTGCGCTCCATGGAGGCCATCGACAAGCAGGCCCTGCGCATTCTGCGGCTCTTTGGCAATACCGCCACGCGGCGCGTGATACCGCAGGTCGGCCCGGAGCAGGAATACTTCCTCATCGACAAGGAGGTATTTCTCAAGCGCCCGGATCTGATCTCCACGGGTCGCACGCTTTTCGGCGCGCGCCCACCGAAGGGGCAGGAACTCGACGACCATTACTTCGGCTGCCTGAAGCCCAGGGTTTCCGCGTTCATGAAGGAGCTGGATGAAGAGCTTTGGAAACTGGGCGTTTGCGCCAAGACCAAGCACAACGAGGTTGCCCCGGCCCAGCACGAACTGGCCCCGTTCCACACCACGGCGAACATCGCCGCCGATCACAACCAGTTGACCATGGAACTGCTCAAAAGCGTCGCGGATCGCCACGGATTGGCCTGCCTGCTGCACGAAAAGCCCTTCGCGGGGATCAACGGCAGCGGCAAGCACAATAATTGGTCCCTCAGCACCGACATGGGGATCAATCTTCTCGAGCCGGGCGAAACCCCCTATGAGAACGCGCAGTTTTTGCTGTTCCTAGTAGCGGTGGTCAAGGCCGTTGACGACTACCAGGACCTGCTGCGGGTCGCGGCGGCGAGCGCCGGCAACGACCACAGGCTCGGCGCGAACGAAGCACCGCCGGTCATCGTATCCATGTTCCTGGGCGAGGAATTGACAGAAATTCTGGAAGCGCTGGAATCCGGCGCAAGCTACAGCAACAAAGAAAAGAGCCCCATGGAAATCGGCGTGACCGTCCTTCCGCGCTTCCAAAAAGATGCCACGGACCGCAACCGGACTTCTCCTTTCGCCTTTACCGGCAACAAATTCGAATTTCGGATGCTGGGCTCCGCGTTTTCCCCGTCGGGCACCAATTTCATTCTCAATACGGCGGTAGCGGAGGTCCTGCGGCAATTCGCGGACGAGCTCGAACACGCCGAAGAATTTACCTGTGCTTTAGCTAAGCTTGTGAAGAGGACATACCAAGCACATAAGCGCATTGTATTTAATGGCAACAATTATGCTCTGGATTGGCCGGCGGAAGCACGCAGGCGCGGCCTTTCGAATTTGCAAACCACTCCCAAGGCGCTACCGGCATACATTGCAAAAAAGAGCGTCGAATTGTTCGCAAGGCACCGGGTGCTCAGCGAATCCGAGCTGCACGCGCGCTGCGAAATCAAACTGGAGGGCTACTGCAAGGCGCTCCACATCGAGGCGCTCACTATGACGGATATGGTCAAGGGCGAGATCATCCCCGCGTGCATCGGCTACCAGAACGAGCTGGCACGGCTGTTGGCAAGTAAAAATTCTTGCGGCGGCGATTATGAAAATACCCTGGAGGCGCATTTGCTTTCCAGGATTTCCCGGCTGTCCTCAAGCTTATTACAAAAACTGAACGCCCTGGAGGGCGCGCTGCTGGAATCCGGCGAGGGGCGGGAGTTGCCCGTCCAGGCACGCTTTTACCGCGACAGGATGTTCGCGGCCATGACCGAGCTGCGGCTGGTTGTGGACGAGCTGGAAACCCTTGTGGCGAGGAAGCACTGGCCCTTCCCCACCTATGCGCAGATACTCAACAGCGTGGTGTAGCCAAAAAAGGCTTGCATTCGCTTTCTCGTTGTGATAAAATATGATGCAAGCACAAGAAAGGTGAAATAAAGAATGAATATCATCCGTACAACGGCAGTGGAACTCACGGCAATCCCGGCGATCGCATACAAGCAGAAATTAGCGTCGGGCGGCGCGGGCGTCAAATTATTCCGGCTCGACCAGGACGCGTGCGCCGTCTTCACCATCGACAAGCGCACCGGCGAAGGCGTCGCCTACGGGAAATATGACGCGGCCCTGTTTCCCGACGAAGCGGTGTTCGAAGCCCTGGAATTGACCGTCGGCCTGCCGTATACTTCCCGGGGCAAGCTGAATATCACGGTGTTCGAGGAGAAAAAGGACGCCGAGGACGTGGAAGAAACCGAGGTCGAGAAAATCGACATGGTCACCAGCGACGAATACAAGGCCCTGCTCGCACGCTACACCAATGAAAAAGGCAAACTTAATTACACCTTGATGAACAAGGATTTTATCCAGTTTGCCAGCAAAAGCAAGGTGGTGGCATCCATGGCCGCGGACAAAGCGGCGGTGGGCGACATCCTTCTGTTCGTCGTGAAGAGCCGCACGGCGTTCCTTACCGGAAAAAAAGACAGCATCAACGACGCCGAAGCCGCAGCGCTCATCGAAACCCTGGATGAGATTGATCCGCGCAGCGCGTTCAAGGAGCTCAACTCCTATATCAAACGCCTGCTGGCAAAGGCGTAATTGAATTTTTGTTTCAACCAACCCCTTGATGTTCAGGGGGTTGCATGCTATGGAAGGCGGTAACGCGATGACCGAACGCGAGCGCTTCATCAAAACCCTGCGGCGCGAATCCGTCCCCGGGCGCGTGCCCACCTTCGAGCTGGTATTTTTTCTCGCCATGGAGGCCTTCGGGCGGGTGCACCCCCACCAGCGCCGTTACGACCAATGGAAGCAGATGTCCTCCAAGGTCTGATGCTGGACCGCGACCCCACCTTCAGCATGCCTGATGGCAATGATATGATGGAGTTCACCCGTCGGCTCTATGAGGACGCCGAAGGCCTGCACGAGGAGGCCAAGCGCCGCACGGCGGAATGCGTCTTCACCGCCTATGCGCTGTCCACCCATCCGGGCCTGCTAGACGGCTTGGCCATGTGTGCGGATTATTGCTTCAACGCCAACCCCTTCTTCAGCCGGGATATGTTCGCGGAATTCGTCGCGCCTTATTTGAAGGAGAGCGTCGCGGCTTACCATGAGCTGGGCTACCAGGTCATCAAGCATACGGACGGGAATATTATGCCCATCATTGATATGCTTGTGGACAGCGGTGCGGACGCCCTGCATTCCCTGGACCCCCAGGGCGGCGTGGATTTGGCACAGGTCAGCCGGGAATGGGGGGGCAAAATTGCCCTGTGCGGCAATGTCAACTGCGGCCTGCTGCAAACCGGAACGCCGGAGGAATGCGAGGCCGATGTTCGCCGTTCCCTTCGCGAAGGCATGGCCCGTGGCGCGGGCTACGTGTTCTGCACATCCAACTGCGCCTATACCGGCCTGCCATTGGAGCGCTATGAGCTAATGAATCGAATCTGGCGGGAGGAGGGGATCTATCCTTGAAAAATGCGGACCAGAATATTCTACGCACCCTCGTGGGGGACTACATGGAAGCCGTGGCGCTGCCTGTATAACAGGAAAAAATCGCGCTGTGGAAGGCACTGAATCGATGTGAGATGGCGCGGGATTGAAAATACATTGCGAAAAGCGCTGTACCAGTCGAAACGCTTCCCCGCGGACATGGTGCTGGACCCGTTCATCGCGATTCCCAAGGTGATCCATCGCACAGGTTATGGCATCTCCGCGAAAACGCAAAGCCTCGGCGCAGAGGACAGTACCGCCCGTTCGCAATCCTACATCAACCAATTGCTTGAACTGGAAGACGTCAGCAAAATCCTAGACGAACGCGTCACCCATGACGAGACGCAAACTGCCCTGCGTTTAGAAGAAGCGGAAAAAATCTTCGGCGACCTTGCGCCGGTTAGAGCCGTTGGCTGCGAGTTTCATCTTGGCGTATGGGATAAAATCGCCACCTTCATGGGCGCGGACGAATGCTATTACGCCATGTATGACAATCCCGAGCCCCTCCACGCGACTCTGGACAGGATTACAACAGCGACCATCAGCGGCATTGAGGACGCCAACCGCCTCGGATTGCACAACGATATCGCGAACCTATGCCATTGCTCGCATATTTATACAGATGAGCTTTTGCCAGATAGCGGCGCGGGGCGCGGCCCGCAGTCGCAAAATTGCTGGGCGTTCGGCCTGGCGCAGATTTTCACCGCCTGCTCGCCCGGGCACTTCGAGGAATTCGAGCTGCCCTACATCAGCCGCATGGCGGAATATTTCGGCATGATCTATTACGGCTGCTGCGACAGGCTCGACGACCGCCTACCTGCCAATTGGCGAAGCAAAATAACGTGAGCCTGGAGTTTTTGCTCAAAGACATTTCCACGGTAAACAACGATCCCGGGCGGCTGGTCCGCTGGGCCGGGATCGCGATGGAAACCGTACGGCGTTATGAATAGAAAGGAGTTCCCCCATGAATCAAATCCTAACTGAAATCTCCGAGCAACTGCAAAAGGGCAAGGCAAAAATTGTGAAGGAACTGGTGACTCAGGCGCTTGAAGCGGGCGTTGCCGCCGCCGACATCCTCCAAGAAGGCCTCATGCCCGGCATGGACGTGATTGCCGAAAAATTCAAGAACAACGAGGTATTCGTGCCGGAGGTGCTCATCGCCGCCCGCGCCATGAACATGGGAGCCGAAGTGCTCAAGCCCCATTTGGCCGAAGGCGGCGTGCGCGCGATTGGAAAAGCCATCATCGGCACAGTGAGAGGCGACCTGCACGACATCGGCAAGAATCTGGTGCGCATGATGCTGGAGGGCAAAGGCATTGAAGCCGTCGACCTTGGCGTGGATGTTGCGCCCGAGCGGTTCCTGGAGGCGTTTCAGGCCGAACAAGCCGATATCGTGGTGCTTTCGGCCCTGCTGACGACTACCATGGGCGAAATGGCCAACACCGTTGATGCTTTTATCAAAGCCGGCGTACGCGACGGCGCCGTCATTATGGTGGGCGGTGCGCCGGTGACGCAGGGATTCTGCGATAGCATCGGCGCGGATATCTACGCCGCGGATGCCGCCAGCGCCGCCGATGCCGCCAAGGCCGCCATCCTGCAAAAACGGGGTGTGGTATGAACCAACATTATATCAAAGCCATGAAATGGGATTATCCGGAGGAGATCCCCATGAACGCCGGCGCCCTGCCCGCCATGTGGCTGCGGCATGGCGAAGAAATGCGCCGTTTTGCCCGGGAGTATCCGGATTTCCTGGAGGAGCGAACCATTGAGGACATCAGGGCGTCTTTGCCGGAAAGCTACCGGGCCGGGCAGTGGAGCGACGAATGGGGCTGCGTATGGAGCAACCACCAGGAGGGCATGGAGGGCTATGTCACGGGGCATCCGGTGCAGTCGCGGGAAGACATCCTTAAGCTGGAAATACCGGGCAACCGAACCGGATCTTTGCCCCATGGCTTTATGTACCTGCGCCTGTTGGACCTGCGCGGCTTTGAGGAAATCATGATTGACTTTGCCGAAGAGTGCGACGAGTTGCAAATTTTAATCGACAAAGTGCTGGAGTATAACTGTGTTCAAATCCAATGCGCTTTACCCCGCGCAGGCGAAGTCATGGTGTTCGGCGACGACCTGGGCATGCAGACGGGCCTTGCCATCGGCGCGGAAAAATGGCGCAAGTACCTGAAGCCCTGCTTCGCCAAAATGTATGGTATGGTCAAACGGGCGGGAAAGCTCGTCTACATGCACACCGACGGCTGCATCCATGAGATCATGCCCGATCTGCTCGAATGCGGCGTGGATATGATCAACCCGCAACTGCGCGCCAACGGCCTGGAGAACCTGGTCCGGGTGTGCCGGGGGAAGATTCCCATCAACCTGGACCTGGACCGCCAACTATTCCCCTTCGCCACACCATCGCAGCTGCGGGATCATGTGCGGGAGTGTGTGGAGGCGCTGTGGCTGCCCCAGGGAGGCCTTGGCCTGAACGTGGAACTCAATTACGACATCCCCCTGGAAAACGCGGCCGCGCTGCTGGATGCCCTGCGGGACGTGCGAAAATACCGAGGCCGCCTCTGAATATAAAAGGCGGCTCCCTTGCGCGCAATGCATCAATACGCTAGGGCCTGTTGACACTGGGAATCGCACCGAAATTCAACTGTAATCCGCGCTAAAATTCTTCTTTCATTCTTCGTGTATAATACCGCACGTTTTCCCATTTGGCGTCCGGGGCGATGCGATGGTCGGGGCATGGGATAAAGCCGCCCAGGGCGACCAAAGGGCGCAGGCGCTCAATTTCTTGATCAACAGCATTAAAATCTTGGGAAAACACGTTTTTGTTCATGCCGCCGACGCCCCGCAACTCCCGGCCGTATTTCTCGCGCCAGGGAGCGATGCTGCCGCTCCACGTGCCCACTTCGACGGGGAACATGGTGTTCACGCCGTTCTTCAGCCAAATGGGCACCAGGGAGTCGATGCACCCGTCGCAGTCGAGGGAGACGATTTCCACGCCGTAGTCTTTGAGCAAAGCGGTCATGCGCTTGTAGTGCGGGCCGACAAGCGCTTCGAACACGGCGGGGATGACCAGCGGCCCGTTCTTAAAGCAGATGTCCTCCCAAAAAAGAGCGTAGTCGAACATCCCGGGCACGCACAGGGCAAGGCTTTCTTCCAAGACGCGATAGGCCAGATTCCCCATGGTGCGCAGGATTTCTTCGTAGAGTTCTTCGTCGTCCGCATAAATGTAACTCGTGCCGGTCACGCCCGCCCAGTCGCGGAACTTGCCGTAGAGGCTCCCCGCATGGATGCCGCGGGGCGTGTCTTCCCTGGCCCGACCCCCTTCGAATTCCGCGCGCAGGTACGATAACCAGTCTTTCTGCACGCGATCGGGTTGGAATTGCAGGCGCGGCAGATAGTGCGCTTCCCAACTTGGGCGGTCCACCAAAAGATGCTCGATTTCCTGGGCGATGGAAACGGCGCCATCCCGCTCGAGCTCCACCACGCCGTAGCCGTTGCGCACATGGCGCCTGCCGTCGCCGAAGTCCTTCACGACCTCGCGGTCGAAGCCGGGCAGCAGGTCCGCGTGGATGCCCGCGCGGCACCAGCCCCAGTTGAAGTCAAAGCCCAGCTTTTCGCCGATGCTACGGTCGTAGTCGTTGCCGTCGCCCCAATACTCGGCTTCATCCTGGTCGATATGCCCCTCTTCGGCCCATTTTTCCAAGGTTTCATTCCAGTAGCCGAAGTGCGCGATGGGCAGGCGGTCGTAGGGCTTGTAGGTGAGTGCGGCCATGGCGCGTTCGCGGTTGGTCATGGGGATACCTCCGATTCTTAAAAAAATGCTTGCATAATCCGGCAAAATGAAGTATACTATAATTAGGATATATTCAACCTAATATAAAGGAGAAAAATTATGAACGTTAACATCGGAAACTTGGTTTCCATCTCTGACGCCAATCAGAACTTTTCGCGCGTGGCCCGCTTGGTCGACGAGCGCGGCACCGCCGTAATTCTCAAGAACAACGCACCACGATATGTGTTGGTTGACTACAGCCTGTTTCAAAAAGACGCCATTGCCAATGACAGCGATGTTGATAGCGCCGCCATTCGGCTACTGTCAAAGCACTTCAAAGCCTTTGAGGAGTTGGCAAAATGATCACTTTATCCAAGGAACAGGTCAAAAGGCTCCATAGCTTGCTGCTAGAGCAGACCGGCGGTATGGACGGCATCCGCGACGAAGGTATGCTAGACTCCGCGCTGACCAGCGCGTTCCACTCATTCGACGATGAAGACTTGTATCCATCCGTTGTAGCGAAGATTGCCCGAATCGCATATGGCCTTGTGCGCAACCACGCTTTCGTCGATGGCAACAAGCGCATTGGCACTTATGTGATGCTGGTGCTGTTGGATTTAAACCATATTGAGACCGAGTTCAGCGATAAGGATATTATCCACATCGGGCTGAGTCTTGCCGCTGGGGAGATGTCATACGAGCAATTGTTGGTGCTACTAGTGGAACGTTTATAAAAATAATCCCGAAAAATACGTCACGGTATTCACGCCGTTGATATACTTCATGTCCGTCACTTTTTCGATGCTGGAAACGTCTATGCCGTAGGCCTCCAGCGAGGATAGCGCCTTGCCGGGGAACCGGCAGGGCACGTTTTCATTTACCCCGCAGGTTTTGCAGATAAAGCAGCCGCCAGCGCCCAGCACCAGGGCCCTCGGCACCATGGTGCCAGGAACTTGCTCAGCAATGCGCAGCGTGATGTCGGCGTGCAGCTCCCGGCCGCGCCCCATGCCTTCAAAGTCATAGGAGTCTTCGAGCGGATGGATGGTTTGCCAGATCACCGCTGTCTTTCGTTTTTGAATATCCCGGATCAACGCCGATATCTCGCCCACATGCGGCGGGCAGGTGTAGCTTCTGCCGTAACGCCCGCAGGCATTTTGCTCGCAGAGGCCGCGGAACGATTCCGAAAAAACCAGCTGTTCGGTTTTGATTTGCGCCGCTTTGTACGCGCCCAGTTCCAGGCACAGCTTCACGTAGTCCATCATTCAAACCCCATGTAGTCCATAAAATATTGCATGAAATCCGGGTGCCCGGAAAGATTTAGATGTCTCGTAGCGAGGATTGTCGTGATTTCTTTTCTGGCGGACGGATTTCGCAGCAGCCTTGCCGCGCCCGCGAGGGAAGCGTTGCCCAGGGGAATGATTTTCCCGCGCATTGTTTCCGGGAACAGGCCAATTTCGATTGCGCTTTCCGGGTCAAGGGCCTGGCCGAACCCGCCGCAGAGATAAACGGCGTCAAGCGTTGGCCGCCCGGCCTCGTCCAACAGAATCTCTATGCCCGCGCGGACCGCCGCCTTCGCCAGCTGCACCCCGCGGATCTCCTGCTGCGTAAAGGGTGCATCCCCTTGCAGGAGGCCTGTTTCGTCGATCGCGCGTTCCCTGTGCAGCCTTGCTGTGATATCCAGCACCTCGGAGCCGCAAAGACCCGCCTTCATGCCCTCGAACGCGGGGCCTGCCGCCGCCGCCGTGCAGGAGTACGCGCCGTCGCGATACAGCGCGATCTCCCCGTTGGTGCCCAGGTCTACCAATAAAAAATTAGAGACAGGAGGCGCACTGAGCAGCCCAGACATAATATCCCCGCCAACAAAAGATGAAATCCATGGGATGACGAACACCGGGCAGTGAATATCTCCGCCGAAAATTTCTTGCCAACTGTAAGATTTCTTCAACCGCGCGGTTGTCTCGAAGGGAAACACGCCAAGGCACGCCGGATCGTATTCCAGCAGCAGGTGTATCATGGTGGTGTTGCCGGATATGACGCAGTCCGTGATTTCCCCGGAAGAAATATGGCCAGCGTGCACCGCGATGGCCTCGCAAACCAGACGGTGCAACTCACCGGCATGGCCTTGATTGGCCGCGCTGATACGAGAAATCACGTCGCCCCCATAGGTGCGCTGCGGATTTTCAAGGCCTATTTTTGAAATAGAGTTGCCGTTCGTGAGGTCGATGCACTCCATTGCGATGGTCGTCGTGCCCAGGTCAATCGCCAGGCCGAGGCCGCTTCGCCGTTCAAATTTGCAACCTACGGATATGTACTCGTCCAAAATCGAGACAGTGTAAAGTCTGCCACACCGGCCGCAGCCATTGCACGGGCCGCCGTAAATGCATTCATTGTCCATAAAAATCCTTGACTGCCGCGAAAAACGCGTCGATGTTCGTGAGCGGGGCCTGCGCCCGCTGATCGCTCTGGGTGGTTTTATTCCATGCCCGGATCATCGAATTGCCCCTGACGCTAAATGGGAAAACGTACGTTACTATGCCAGAAGAATGCGGGAGGAGTTTTAACAGCGCCAAAAATTTGTTGCGTTTTTAAAATGTTCGATTCATAATTACGGCGAACAAGTAAATGAGCGGCAGAAGGATCGGCAAAAACGGCAGATATAAAATAAATTGCAGCACACGAAACGGAAGGCTATTGTATACGATATCAAATAACCGGGAAATTCCCATACTGATTTTTCGCGAAAACGTGGGTTGTACATCCACTATCACGGTTTCACTTTTTACTTTATGTGTCGGATTGGTTTTGTTCATCACTTCAACATAAATTTTTATTGTTCCTTCCCTGTTCGCATCTACTATATACTCCGCTCTGCTGCCGTAGTCTCTGTTATTCAGATACCAGCGATAGCCGATTTCATCTCCATTGGGAATATGCGCTTCTACGCTTAGGGTAAACGTTTCGCCTGTTTTTACTTGACCGCCCACCGGCTGCACGGTGATCACCGGCATGGCGGGGTTGGGTTCTTCGGCCAAAGCGGACGGCCCCAGGCCAAGCGCAAGTATCAAGATTAGCATGGCAAAAAGGCGTTTTGAGTGTTTCATTGTGAGTTTCCTCCATTCGCGGAGCGATATTCTGCTCAGCGCGACCTATGCTTCCCCGCCAGCGCCCGCATCTCGAGGACGATATCGCCCTGCGGCTCTACGTAGGTGCCGCGTTTTTTCTGTCCTTTTACTTGCAGCAGGCGCAGGAAGTAGATGACCACACCGCCCACGGCGCCGCCCGCGATGATAATGAAAAACAGCGGGAGGCGGCAGCGCAAAAAGTCGCCCGAGCGCAGGGGCAGCGTGAAGGAAAGATACATCTCGCCTCGCTGCAGCAACTCCGCCATGGATTTGCCGGCTCCGTATTTGGGCGCTTCGTTTATGTAGGAAGTATTCACGATGCCGGTGAGGGCCGTTACGAGGCCAGCGAAGCCGCTGCCCGCCATGAGCCCGGGGATCACAGCCAGAGGCGCGCGCATGGCAAAAGGCATGCTGAAGGCTACCGTGAGCTTTACGTTCTCGAAGATCGCGTTGATGGGCCCACTGACCGCGATGTTCAGGTCGTCGTTGTCCGTCACGGGCTTTTTGAAGATTTTCGAGAGGATCACCATAAACGGGGGAACCCAGCCCACGGTGATAAAGCACACGCCGTAGATCGTGAGCAACCGCGCGTCGCCCGCGGTGAGGAAGGCCGCCGTGGCCGCGCCGAATGCCGCCATGGACACCGGGCCGATGACGTCGAAGCCCACCATCAGCCCAAAGAGCAGGCCCACAAGCCACACGCTTTGGTTCGCCAACTCAAGCAGCGCCGCCTGCGCCCAGGGGCCGAATAACCCAAACGGCTTTTGGATGCCGTAGCGGACCACCACAAACGTAAACGCCGCCGCGCATACCGGGATGATCAGGATAAGTACGATGAGGTCCACATTCTCGACGATCTTCTTTGCTTTGCCCATCTTATCCTTGAGGAAATCCCAACCGGCGTAAAGCCCTTTGATGAGCAGCGCGCATAGGATCGCCATGAAGAAATAACCCAGGTAGCCGATGTTCGCGCCGCCGCCGTTTTGCAGGGGCGTCGCGAAAAAGGCGAAGTAGGCTTCCTCCGCATTGATGGGCGTGCCGGCGAAATGCGCGAAGTAGATCGAAAGCGCAAGGCCCGGCGTGAGCCCCGGCAGGCCCGCGATCAAATAGCATAGAATAGCTGTCATGGCGATCATGAAGAAGTCTGTCCCCCAAAAGAGGATGAACCAGAGGATGGGCTCGTTGGCTTTTTCCAGCGCGCCCATGATGTGCTCGACCCCGAGGATGCCTTGCACCACGAAGAAGAACCCGGCGCCAAGCGCACCGAAGAGTTGCACCAAAAAGAGAATCGAGGTTGTGCGTTGGATTTTCGAGCGGGTGTCGCGGATGAGGGGGGCTAAGGTTTGCATGTGGATCACGGCCTTTCAGGATGGATTTATTTCAGGGGGATGTGAGGTCGGAATATTCTTCGCCATTCCAAAATTTATTTAATTCAACCCACCATTTTTGAGATGTTATTCCTAAGTGATTGAATATTATTTCGGGATCGACATCATTATTTGCCCAAACGTTTTGAATTGCTTCTAAATATCCGATTGTAGCCAACTCTTCTATTTTATCATCATTATAAGTGTATAACGTCTCAATGAATTTGCCTGCCAGCAAGAGGGTATCAATCGAATTGTTTGTATACGCATTTAAAAGATACAGTGCAAAATTCCCCGCAACACAATAGGGCAACCCCAGTGCACATTCGTCGATGGAGAAATCAGGGAACACATTTATTAGATGCGCCTCAACGTCCTCCAAATCCATAATTACCCCACCTCCAACAAAAAATTTGCTTGACAAAATAAGCAATCAGTGCTATAATAATAACGTAAAGTGACCCGCCGGGGGACGGCGCGTCCTTTCCTAAGTTACCTTAGTCGGAACTAACCGCCCAAGCTTGCAGGCTCGAGGGGCGGTTAGTTCTTTATGTTCTAGATTTTAGATGCTAGACATTAGATTTTAGATGTTGTATGCTTCAGCATCATCTAAAGTCTAACGTCTGACGTCTAATGTCTAGACAACCACCCCAACGGGCCTTGTCAATTATATCATACCACCTTCCCCATTGCAACATATTTTTCTCTTGCTTTTCTGCCCGCAAGCCATTATAATAGACCGTAGGAATAGAGTAAGGAGAACTATATGAATTTCACCTGCGTGAACAATGCCACCGGCGCCATGGAGGGCTTTTGCCTGCTAAAATCCGTGGAACAGAAGACGACGCAGAAGGGCCTGCCATACCTTGACTTGGCCCTCATCGATGCGGACGGGGAGATTGGCGCGAAGTTTTGGGATTACCGCCCCGAAGCCCACGGGCCCTTCGCCGCCAACGATCTCGTGAAAGTGCGGGGCACGGTGTCGGTCTATAACGGGCAGGACCAGTTCCGCGTGGAGCGCATGCGCCGCGCCGATGAACGGGACGACGTGCGCATGGAGGACTTCGTGCCCTCGGCCCCAATGCCCGGGGAGGAGATGTTCGCGGAGGTACATGCCCTGACTGAAAATTTCGTGAATGATGATTTGCGGCGATTGCTGCTTTCTATTCTTGATGAGCGCAGGGAATCGCTGCTTTATTGGCCGGCGGCGTTTCGGCTGCACCACGCGGTGCGGGCGGGGCTGCTGTGGCACATCGTCAGCATGCTGCGCTTGGCGCAGTCCGTCGCGGCGAATTATCCGCAGCTCAACGCCGAGCTGCTTTATGCCGGCGTGATTTTGCACGACATCGAGAAATATTCGGACTTTGAAGTGGCCGCGACAGGCCTTGCCACGGGCTACACCCTCAAGGGGAATTTGGTGGGGCACCTGGCGGGGGGCGCCGCTTATCTTTCTTTCAAAGGCCGGGAGCTGGGCACTCCGGAAGAACTGCTCATCCTTTTGCAGCACATGCTGATTTCCCACCACGGGGATCCGGAGTTCGGCGCCGCCATCCGTCCCATGTTTTTGGAGGCCGAAGTCCTCAGCGAGCTCGACCTGCTCGACGCCAGAATCAACCAGGTGTCCTCCGCTCTTGAGGGCGTGCAGCCCGGGGAATATACCAGCAAGCTATGGGCGTTGGACAACCGCAAGTTTTATAAGCCGATTTTAAAGCCGGAAGGTGAAGTGGGATGAATATCACCATACGGCCTGCGCGGGCTACGGACCTTTCCGCGATGACAAGCCTGCTTTCGCAGATAGTGAGCGTGCACTACGCGGTTCGGCCCGATATATTCCGTGCCGCCTATGAATACAAGATAGAAAATTTCAGCGAAGATGAGAATGCGCCCGTCTTTGCAGCGGTTGACGAAAACGCTCATGTTGTCGGCTGCCTTTGGTGTGTTATCATGCGCGAGCGGGGCAACGCGTTGAAGATTGACCGCGACTGGCTCTGTATTGACGATCTTTGCGTGAGTGCTGATTACCGGAAACATGGGATTGGGCAGCGGCTGGTTGATTTCGCGGTCTTTTTCGCGCGGCAAAACGGCCTGTCGCGCATTGAGCTGAATGTGTACCAGGACAACGAAAACGCTGTGCGTTTTTATGAACGGTATGGCTTTCGAACGCAGAAGCGCGTGATGGAGTTTGATGTGCCGGTTCAGCGATAACGCCATGCTGTTCTATAAATCACATCGGATTCATAACCTCAAGTTGAATATTTTCGAGGCATCCCATTTTCTCGGCTAGTTTCGCGGCAGAGTTGCGGAAAGTGATACCGCTATAGCCCCCGCTGCAACAGAACCACAATGAATCCGGTATCTGAACGGGTTTCCGGAAATCATTTTTGTTTTTGGAGCATCCGGCGCTTTCCTCGGCGGCTTCGGCGAACAGTGCAGGATTTTCTGTATACAGGAAGTCACAAACGACGCTCAGTAATCGAGCCCAAGTGGTGCACTCCTTGCGTTCGCCCTGATAAATAACAGCCCGGAGGGATGTGCCGTTTAGAGTGTCGTCGCCATAGAGAAGCGGATAGGTTCCGATGCCGGAAACGCTGCTTTCTCTTGTGCGGTATTCGCGCGTACGCGGAATGGACCGCACAACGGCTCTTGCGGCGCGGGCGGCAATGTCTTCGCCGCGCTCCCGGAGGGTCGCCTCGTTCCACTGCTCGAAAGCGGCGGCGGCGGAAGTCGCAATGAACTGTACCTTTTCGAGGGAACTGCGTTTTTCCGGCCAAGGTTTGTTTGACATGGATGAATTATAGCCCTGGGAGACTATTGCGTAGTTGCCGATTGTGTTCGTATAGGCAAGGCGGATGCGCTCGGCTTCCTCGTTGCCGCCAAGGTTTTCCTTCCACCAGGCGGAAAGCGTCTGCGGCATCAAATGCTCGACTGTGACTTCGTTGATAGGCACGTCAATGTTTTTGGTTTCATGCTCTTCCAGCCGCAGCAGCAATTCCCGCGCATATGGATAATGGAAGCCGGACTGCATGGC
>Ga0123356_10002560_pt1 | contig 19422 bp, 14 predicted proteins | sample TergutEmb28metaG_2_FD_92546 | JGI IMG/M metagenome (GOLD analysis project Ga0123356, IMG submission 92546) | Embiratermes neotenicus P3 segment gut microbial communities from Petit-Saut dam, French Guiana - Emb289 P3 | ecosystem: Host-associated > Arthropoda: Insects > Digestive system > Gut ...
GATGCATGGATCTGGGTCGCGGAGGCCGGGCGGTCCTTCCGCGCATGAGTCGTGGCACGGTCGCAGTGCCCGAACACGCGCGGGCGGACCGCCCTCGGCCCCGCTTCTCCTTAGGCCGGGTTTTGTCGGCCGATCCGGGACAATGGAGGTGTGCAGGGATACCGGGATGACGGGGTCGTGCTCCGGACGCAGAAACTGGGTGAGGCGGACCGCATCATCACCCTGCTCACCCGGCAGAACGGGCGGGTGCGGGCCGTCGCAAAGGGCGTCCGGCGCACCAAGTCGCGGTTTGGCGCGCGGCTCGAGCCCTTCACGCATGTTGACGTGCTGATTCATCCCGGGCGGTCGCTCGACATCATTACCCAGGCCGAAGTCATCCGCGCCTACGGGGCGCCGCTGGTGGCTGACTACCCTAAGTACACGGCCGGAGTCGCGATGCTGGAGACGGCCGAGCGGTTCACACCGGTCGAGAAGGAACCCGCAATCAGGCAGTTTCTGCTGCTCATCGGCGGGCTCCGCGCGCTCGGCGACTCGGTACCGGACCTCACGTCCGGCGAAGACGCCGCGCCAGCCGGTCAGGTCGGACCTCCCGCCGGCGCCGGGTTTCCCTCGAACGCCGGCTCTCCCGCTAACGCTGGCCCTGTCGATGACGCTGGCCCTGCCACGGAGCCGGCGGCTGGCGGGTCCAGCGGGGCGGATCCGGTGGTCCGGGAGCCGCGGATGGTGCTGGACGCGTACCTGCTTCGGTCGCTGGCGTTCGCTGGGTATGCCCCTGCGCTAGCGGAGTGTGCGCGCTGCGGGGCGCCCGGGACTGAGAAGCGGCTCGTGGCGTTTGCCGTGGCCGCCGGCGGGATGGTGTGCGCGGATTGCCGGGCGGCCGGGGCGGCGTCGCCGGCGCCGCAGACGGTCACGCTGATGATCGCGCTGCTGCGCGGCGACTGGGCTGCCGCGATGCGGAGCGAGCAGCGCCACCGGGTAGAGTGCAGTGGCCTGGTCGCCGCCTACCTGCAGTGGCACCTGGAGCACTCGATCCGGTCATTGCGTCATGTGGAGCGTGCTTGAGCAAGACCCCCGGGGAACCACAGCCGGTTAAGCCCCCGTATCCGCACCCGACTGGCGTCAAGCCGCCGAAGCTCCCGGCTGAACTGGTGCCTCGCCACGTCGCGATCGTGATGGACGGCGATGGCCGGTGGGCCAAGGAGCGCGGGCTGCCGCGTACCGAGGGGCACAAGGTCGGCGAGGCCGCGCTGATGGACGTGCTCATGGGCGGTCTCGAGCTGGGCGTCGAGTACATCTCCGCCTACGCGTTCTCGACCGAGAACTGGCGCAGGCACCCGGATGAGGTCCGCTTCCTGATGGGCTTCAACAAGGACGTGATCCACCGCCGCCGCAACGAGCTGGCCGAGATGGGCGTGCGCATCCGGTGGGCGGGCCGTCGGCCGCGGCTGTGGCGCAGCGTCATCAGGGAGCTTGAGGACGCCGAGCAGCTCAGCGTGCAGAACACCAAGCTGACTCTGCAGTTCTGCTGCAATTACGGCGGCCGGGCGGAAATTGCCGACGCCGCCGCGGCGATCGCCCGCGAGGTCGCGGCCGGGAAGATCCGCCCGGACAAGATCGACGAGGAGCTGTTCGCGCGCTATCTGGACGAGCCCGATATCCCGGAAGTCGACCTGTGGGTAAGGTCGTCAGGCGAGCAGCGGTTGTCGAACTTCCTGCTCTGGCAGTCCGCCTACGCCGAACTGGTCTTTCTTGACACGCTCTGGCCGGACTTCGACCGCAGGCACCTGTGGCACGCGTGCGAGATTTACGCGGCCCGGGACCGCCGTTTCGGCGGTGCCATCCCCAACGCGGCTCCTGGCGCCCTGAGCTAGCCGCCGTCGGCAACGCCGGGCCAGCTGGCTGATGACGGCGGCCAGGATGTGCGGACAACTGGTTCGCGCGAAACGGCGCGGACTCATAAGCTCACGGCTATGGCCCTACGCAGTGACCGGCTTGATGCTGTCGTCAACCTCAGCAAGCGACGTGGATTCGTCTACCCATCGAGCGAGATCTACGGCGGCCTGCGTGCCGCGTGGGATTACGGCCCGCTCGGCGTGGAGCTGAAGAACAACGTCAAGCGCCAGTGGTGGCGGTACATGGTCCAGGAGCGCGACGACATCGTCGGCATCGACTCCTCGGTGATCCTCGCCCGCGAGGTGTGGGAGGCCAGCGGCCACGTTTCGACCTTCACTGACCCGCTGACCGAGTGCCTGTCCTGTCACAAGCGGTTCCGCGCCGACCACCTGATCGAGGCGTACGAGGAGAAGCACGGCCACGTGCCGGCCGGCGGCCTCGACGACATCAACTGCCCGAACTGCGGGAACAAGGGCACGTTCACCGAGCCGAAGCAGTTCAACGGCATGCTCCGCACCTACATTGGCCCGGTGGAGGACGAGTCCGGCCTCGCCTACCTGCGGCCGGAGACTGCGCAGGGCATCTTCGTCAACTACAAGAACGTGCTCACGACGAGCCGCCGGAAGGTGCCGTTCGGCATCGGCCAGGTCGGCAAGTCGTTCCGCAACGAGATCACACCCGGCAACTTCATCTTCCGCACCCGCGAGTTCGAGCAGATGGAGATGGAGTTCTTCGTCAAGCCGGGCACGGACGAGGAGTGGCACCAGTACTGGATCGACCACCGGCTCGCGTGGTGGACGGGCCTCGGTGTGAACCCGGACAACCTGCGGCTGTACGAGCACCCGAAGGAGAAACTCTCCCACTACTCCAAGCGGACCGTTGACATCGAGTACCGGTTCGACTTCATCGGCTCGGAGTGGGGCGAGCTTGAGGGCATCGCGAACCGCACGGACTTCGACCTGACCAGCCACCAGGAAAAGTCCGGGGTTGACCTGACCTACCTGGACCAGGAGACGAACGAGCGGTACATCCCGTTCGTGGTAGAGCCCGCGGCCGGCGCCGACCGGGGCACGCTGGTGTTCCTGCTCGACGCCTACGCCGAAGACGAGGCGCCGGACGCCAAGGGCAAGCTAGAGAAGCGCACCGTGCTGCGCCTTGACCCGCGGCTTGCCCCGGTCAAGGTCGCGGTGCTTCCGCTGTCCCGTAACGCCGACCTGTCGCCGAAGGCCCGGGACATCGCAGCGATGCTCCGCAAGCGCTGGAACACCGACTTCGACGACGCTCAGGCGATCGGCCGCCGCTACCGCCGTCAGGACGAGATCGGCACCCCGTTCTGCGTCACGGTGGACTTCGACACCCTCGAAGACCAGGCTGTCACGGTTCGCGACCGCGACACGATGGCCCAGGAGCGGGTCGGCATCGACTCCCTCGTCGGCTATCTAGCCGACCGCCTGCCGCTCTGGTAGCGCGAAGCCCGCTGCCCGTTCAAACGGCGACGAAAGCGTCGAGATAACAGCAAGAAATCTCGGGTGATTCCCCGGCGAACGGGCGGCGGGCAGGCTTCGGCGGCCTAGATCAAAGCCGACATGATCGTGTCGAGGGCGGACTCCGGCTCCGGGGCAGACGGGCGGTTGACGCTGGCTCCGCCGGCGTGAGACGCGCGCTCGAAGATGTCGGCGGCGGCCTCGTGGAAGCCTGATGGCAGGCCCGCGGCGGCCATGGACGCGGCGATCTCTTCCATTTCGCCGACCCAGCGCCAGCCCTTGGCGGCGGCGGCGGAAGCGGCGCGTTCCGACTGCGGCCCGAGGGCTTTCTGGGAGAGCGCCCACTCGGCCAGCAGGGTTCGCTCGACACCGCCGGCCCGGGCCAGGGCGCGCGCCGCCAGCAGCAGGGCTGAGCTGCCCTTGGTCCAGGCGGCGTAGGCCATCTTCACCGCGGATGCGGCGTACAGCGGGCCCTCAGCGATCCGGGCCTCGAGCCGGGAACGGCTGAACAGCGGGCGCACCTCGCTCGCCCGCGGACCGGAGAGATAAAACCGCGTGTAGCCGGCGACCTCGGGGGGCTGGCCGATGATGCCGCCGTCGACATAGGCCGCGCCGCCCGCGGTCACGATGGCGTCGACCTTCTCGGCAGTGGCCATGGAGACGGCGTTGGCATCGACGTAGATACCGCGGTAGCCGCCGTCGGCCACCTGCTGTGCGACGTCGATAGCGGCGTGCGGCGGGCAGATGGAGAAGATGACCGACGACTTCGCGATCAGCCGGTCGAACGACACGCCGGTCAGTTCGGCTGCGAGCGCGCGGCCGGTGGAGGCGCGAGACCGCCCGGCAGGGTCCCACAGGACTTCATGTCCGACCGACACCAGGCAGCCGCCGACGGCGGCTCCCATTTCCCCGGGATGCAGCAGCCCGACGGTCGCCATGGGCCCTCCAGCGCGTTAGGCGTTATTTCGCACTATTGTGCCGGTTCGCCCGCTCCGGTGGTTACTCGAGGGCGGAACCGCCATCAGACCGGTACGTTCCCCGTCCGGCTCCGCATAGTGATCGGGCAAGCCGGGACCTGCTACCAGGCGATGCTTGGCTGGCCGGAAAGAAAAGCTGGTTCGCTGAACGGAGGGGCTTTCAGCAGTCTGAAAGTGCCGTGGCTTGCCACCCCGAAATGCAGCATCGTCGCTGTGCCCGGGATCCCGGGCAATGAGGCGTACTCTCCCCATTCGACGATGATGGTCGCACCTGACGGGCTGACCCACAAGGTGGTCAGGACCGCGCCGTTTTCGGGTCCCGTAACCCCGGAGGTGCTGACCTGGTTGAGCACCTGCGGGGCCGTCCGCGCGGCGACCGGGTAGCCCATCCACCGCATCGTCAAGTGCTCTATCGCCGTATCCGGGTCAAAGGTCGGCGTCGGAGCCATGCACACCACTGTCTGCCCGTCCGTGCTGACCGGCGGGTAGCTCAGGAGTTCACAGGGCGGGCCCTGTTGGTCGCGGGAAACCGGTGGCGTGGACCAGATGGTCCGGCTGTCCGTAGCCAGGTCGCCGCCCGCGATCTCTATGTCCAGTCGCCGCACGGTCTGGCCGTTCGGTGACCCGGGGGTCCCGGCTACGAACCCGATGGCCTGGTCACCGTCGATCCAGGCAGGCACGGCAGAGTACGAAGAGATCTGGAAGGGCGGCGTCCCGGCTACGGACCAGGCGCGCAGCAGCCGGCCGGTCGCCACCGAGTAGATACCGAGCCACGGCACCTGGTTGCCGATTGCCGCGGTGACGGCGAGTTCCCGGCCCGACCCTGACAGTGCCATCCCCAAGACGCCAGCCACTGGCTTGCCGGGGATCGGAGTCAACCGGGCAGGCGACGCGGTCCCCGGCGCGAGCCGCAGCAGGTACCAGGATTCAGCCGTACCGGGCAGCGGGCTCGACGTGTCCATGCCCGGCGCCGGGCCGGGCGTGCCGCTGGCAGGCCCGGCGAGGACGACGAACGTCCGGTCGTCGACCGCTCCCGCGACCGCAAGGAACGAGCCGCCCGGCGGCGCCTGGACGGTGGTCACGGTCTGACCGGTCAGTGTGTCGCCCACGAGCAAGCCGTACCTGACGGCCGGGCCGCCTTCCAGGTGGGAGTCCAGTTGCACGTAATAGCGCGGAACGGCCTCGCCGGCGGTCTTCGGGGTGACGGGCGACGGCCTGCGGCCACCCAGGACGTCACTGACTGCAAAGAGCGAGATGGCGATGGCCGCCAGCGCGACCACGGCGATCAGTACCCGCTGCGCTGGCGCGGGCCGCCGGAGCGGAGGCGCCTCGGTGCGGGTGTCCGCAATGGCCTTCTTGAAGGACCGCACGAGGTCAATCTTCCGCCAGGATCGACGCAGTTACCAGGCGATGAACGGGCGGTCGCTCATGAGGTCCTGGCGGATCTGAGGTACTTTCAGCGGAGTGAAGATGCCGTTGCTCACGACGCCGAAGTGCAGCGTTGGCCACAGCGTGCCGGTTGGTCCGATCAGCGACCACTGAACGAGCATGGTCGCAGCAGACGGGCTGACCCACAACGTGGTCACGTTGCGGCCATCGTCCTTCGCTGGTGTGGTCGCGCTGACCTGGTAGAGCACGCGGACGGCTGATCGTCCCCCAACGGGGTAGCCGAGCCACCGTATGGTCGAGCTGGTGGTCGTGGCTGTGCCTTCGAATGTGACCTGCTGGCACACCACCGTCTTCCCGTCCGCGCTGACGGTCGGGCCCAGAGAGCAGTACAGGATGCCCGAGGCAGGGGCCGGGGCCGGTGCGGACCAGATTTCCCGGCTGTCCGTGCTGAGGTTGCTGCCGCCGGTCGCGATGTCGAGTCGCCGCAGCGCCGGGTTGTGGACTGCCGTGGTCTTGGCCACGGCCGGGAAAACGATCGCCTGGTCACCGTCGACCCAGGTCAGTGCACCGCCCAGCGGATCAAAAGAGAATGACGGCGTCCCGGGCACGGACCACGCGTGCACCAGCCGGCCGGTTGCCGCCGAGTAGATGCCGAGCCACGGAGTTTTTGTCGTCCCGGTTGTCTCGGCGACCGCGAACTCCCGCCCTGACGGTGACAGCGCCATAGACACCACGTCGGACAGCTGGACGTCGGCCAGCGGGTTGCCACCGACCCTGGTCAACGTGGCAGGCGAGGCGGTGCCGGGCGCCAATCGCAGCAGGAACACCGACCCGGTAGCGGGCGCGGATCCGGTAGGCGCGGCCCCGGCAGGCGTGGCGAAGACCGCGAAGGTCCGGTCGTCGGCTGCCGCCGAGATCGTCCAGAACGAGTAGCCGGCCGGCGGTGCGACGGTGGCCACCGTCTTCCCGGTCAGCGTGTCGCCCACCAGCAAGCCGTTCCTGGCGGTCTGGCCGTGCCCGTGCGGGTCCAGTTCCACGTAGTACCGCGGCACGGCGTCGGCGGAGGGCACCGGGCGGGCCGGGCTCGTCCGCGGCACGTCCCGCACGATCACCAGCGAGACCGCGAGCGCTATGACCGCCGCCGCGGCGGCGAGGGGCGCCGCCCACGTCCACCAGCGGCCCGCTGAAGGCATCCGGCGTCCGCCGCCCCAGGCAGGGTCGGCGGGGAGCTCGAGCTCACGGACCTCATCGACCGTGTCCGCCGCAGCCCGGGCGGCCGCCCGGATCCGTTCCTCAACGCTCATCGGAATCCCCCCTCGTGAGCTGCCTGCCAAGCGCCGCGATGCCGCGCGAAGTCGCCGACTTGACGGTGCCGCGGCTGATCCGCATCGTCGCGGCTATCTCGTCCTCGGACATGTCCAGGTAGAAGCGCAGCACCAGGGCCTCGCGCTGCCGGTCAGGCAGCCGTTTCAACGCTTCGAGTACCTCCCGGTGCTCCTCGCCGAGCAGTGTCCATGCCTCCGCGGACTCAAGCGAAACGGCCGCCCGAGCCGCCGCGCTGGCCGTCACGTGGTCTCGGGTGCGCTGCTTGCGCACCGCTGACCGGCACCCGTTCAGCACGCTTGACCGCAGGTAGGGCAGCGCTCGTGACGGGTCGCTCAGGCTGTCCCAATGCCGGTAGAGGCCGAGGAAGGCGTCGTGCACAACGTCTTCCGCGATGTGCCGGTCGCCGAGCATGACCACCGCGAGCCGGACCAGCCCCTTGGCGTGCGCCCGGTAGAGGGCGGTCACGCCGGCGGCACTGGCGGCTGGGCCGGGCTCGTCCCCGGAGTCCGCACGTACCCCGGGAAAGCCGAGCGCGTCCACATGCTCCATGATTCAGAGACGCGGCTGCCGATGGCCAGTTGCTCGCACTCAGGAAATTTCTCGTCCGGATTGGCGCCGCTACCAGGGGATGGAGCCGGGCGGGCTGTCGCCCGGGTGCGCAGCGGGTGCCGGAGACCGGTGCGGGCAGCGCGGCGGCTCCGCGCGGCACCAGGCACTCGCCGCGTCGCTGGCGGGCCTGCGCCGTATGTGTCGAGTGATTCTCACGGTGCTCCGGTGCGATAACGATGCTGCTGAGAAGGTAAAGAGCGCGTCAAGTTGACAAAGGCGACCGAACTCTAAATCGGGACCAAGGAAATGCCCGATGTCAGGACATAGGTCCATTCCAGCGGTCTAAACCAGCGGTCTATACCATTGATTATGCCGCGGTCTAAACCACTGGTCAGCTAGGCTAAGCCTGATGTGCAGGCGTGTTTTACGGCACACTATTGATGCTATTGTCCGATTCTATGCATATGTGCATGGTCATATTTCTTAGTCCACCGAGGAGCCGGGTAGAGTCCGAATAACGGGAGCGTCCCGGCGCGAGGAGTGTTCAGTGCCGAAGTTCGTCTATGACTTCAGAGAAGGTAACAAGGACCTCAAGGACCTCCTCGGAGGTAAGGGGGCGAACCTCGCCGAGATGACCAACCTCGGCCTGCCCGTGCCCCCTGGATTCACGATCACCACCGATGCCTGTCGTTACTACCTGGCGCACGGCAGCACACCCGACGGTCTCGATGACGAAGTCACCAGCCACCTGAGTGCGCTCGAGGCCGCGATGGGCAGGCGGCTTGGCGAACCCGCCGACCCGCTGCTCGTCAGTGTGCGGTCCGGGGCCAAGTTCTCCATGCCCGGCATGATGGACACCGTCCTGAACATCGGCCTGTCCGATGAGTCGGTCGATGGTCTCGCCAAGCAGTCGGGCAACGAACGGTTCGCCTGGGACGCCTACCGGCGCCTCGTCCAGATGTTCGGCAAGACCGTGCTGGGCATCGACGGAGAGCACTTCGAGCACGCGATCGACGAGGCTAAGCGGACCAAGGGCGTCGCCGCCGACACCGGGCTGGAGACTGAGGACCTGAAGGCCCTCACCCAGACCTTCAAGGACATCGTGCTCAAGCAGGCCGGCCGGGAGTTCCCGCAGGACCCGCGGGAGCAGATGGACCTCGCGGTGATGGCCGTCTTCAACTCGTGGAACTCCGACCGCGCGGTGCTCTACCGGCGCCAGGAGCGCATTCCGGCCGACCTTGGCACGGCCGTCAACATCGTGGCGATGGTCTTCGGCAACATGGGCGACGATTCCGGCACCGGGGTTGCCTTCACCCGGGACCCGGGCACCGGCGCGCAGGGCGTGTACGGCGACTATCTGCAGAACGCTCAGGGCGAGGACGTCGTGGCTGGCATCCGCAACACGGTGCCGCTTCAGGACCTGGAGCAGATCGACAAGTCGTCCTACGACGAGCTCATCTCGATCATGGCGACCCTGGAAAACCACTACCGCGACCTGTGTGACATCGAGTTCACGATCGAGCGCGGCAAGCTGTGGATGCTGCAGACCCGGGTCGGCAAGCGAACCGCGGCGGCGGCCTTCAGGATCGCCACCCAGCTGGTGCAGCAGGGCATGATCGATCTGGATGAGGCCCTTACCCGGGTATCGGGTGAGGAACTGGCGCGGCTGATGTTCCCGCGTTTCGACACCTCCGGCGACGTCACGCAGATCACCAAGGCGATCTCCGCGTCGCCAGGCGCGGCCGTCGGCAAGGCTGTCTTCGACTCGCAGACCGCCGTGGAGTGGGCGGCGCGCGGTGAGCACGTCATCCTCGTCCGGCGCGAGACCAACCCCGACGACCTGCACGGCATGATTGCCGCCCAGGGCGTGCTCACCTCACGCGGCGGCAAGACCAGCCACGCGGCCGTGGTCGCCCGCGGCATGGGCAAGACCTGCGTCTGCGGCGCGGAAGAGCTTGAGGTCGACTCCGCGGCCAAGCGGTTCACCAAGAACGGCGGCATCGTGGTGAACGAGGGCGACCTGATCTCCATCGACGGCACCTCGGGCGTCGTCTATCTCGGCGAGGTCCCGGTTGTCGCGTCCAACGTCGTGCAGTACTTCGAGGGTGAGTTGCCGCCGGACACCGACGAGATCGTCGCTGCCGTGCACACGATCATGACGCACGCCGACGCGACTCGCCGGCTGGGCGTGCACGCCAACGCGGACAACGGCCCGGACTGCGCGCGCGCTCGCCGGTTCGGTGCGCATGGCGTTGGTCTTGTGCGTACCGAGCACATGTTCCTCGGCGAGCGTCGCCAGCTGGTCGAGCACCTGATCCTGGCGGAGACCGACGAGGCGCGGCAGGCCGCGCTCGACGAGCTCGAGCCGCTTCAGCGGGGCGACTTCGTGGAGATCCTGGAGGCGATGGACGGCCTGCCGGTCACCATCCGGCTGATCGACCCGCCGCTGCACGAGTTCCTGCCCGACCTGACTGACTTGTCGGTCAAGGTCGCGCTGGCCGGGGACTCCGCGACCGCACAGGACCGTAAGCTCCTCGAAGCGGTGCGCCGCTTGCACGAGGAGAACCCGATGCTCGGCCTGCGCGGCGTCCGCCTCGTGCTGGTCATCCCCGGTCTGCTCGACATGCAGGTTCATGCGATCGCCACCGCGGCGGCCGAGCAGGTCAAGGCCGGCCGGACGCCGATGCCGGAGATCATGATCCCGCTGACCGACACCGTGCAGGAGATGGAGATCAGCCGCGACCGGGCGGAGCAGGCCCTGCGCGCGATCGAGGAGAAGACCGGCGTCCACCTCGAGATCCCGATCGGCACCATGATCGAGGTGCCGCGCGCCGCTCTCACCGCCGGAGAGATCGCCAGGTCAGCGGAGTTCTTCTCCTTCGGAACCAACGACTTGACGCAGATGACCTGGGGCTTCTCCCGGGACGATGTGGAGGGCGCGTTCTTCGCCCGCTACATGGACATGGGCGTCTTCGGCGTCTCCCCGTTCGAGACGATCGACCCGGACGGTGTCGGCCGCCTGGTGAAGATCGCGACGGCAGAAGGGCGGGCCGCCAAGCCCGGTCTCAAGCTCGGCGTCTGCGGCGAGCATGGCGGCGACCCCGAATCGGTCTGGTTCTTCCACGAGGCCGGCCTCGACTACGTCTCCTGTTCCCCGTTCCGCGTCCCGATCGCCCGGCTGGAGGCGGGCCGCGCCGCGGTGTCCAGCGGCGGCAGCGACACCCGCTGACCTGCCGGACGAGGCGCGGGAACACCAGCCCTGCTCGGGCAGGTCGTGTCCCGCGCCAGCAGTTGGCTTTGACGTGCGGGCGCGTTCGCCGGGCGCTGGGGCAATTGTCGCACCTGTAGGTCAAACTAGGGCTGTGAGCTATAGCGCCCGTGACACCGAGCGGTGGGTGGCCGAGCCGCCCAAGCGCGCTGGGCGCACGCCGTTCCAGCGCGACCGCGCGCGCGTCCTGCACAGCTCCGCGCTGCGCCGGCTGGCGGCGAAGACGCAGGTAGTGAGGGCCGGGTCCGCTGATTTCCCGCGGACCCGGCTCACCCACACGCTCGAGTGCGCGCAGGTCGGCCGGGAACTCGGCGCGGCGCTCGGCTGTGACCCCGACCTCGTCGACGCCGCGTGCCTGGCGCACGACATCGGCCACCCGCCATTCGGCCACAACGGCGAGTCTGCGCTCGCCGCGCTGGCCGGCGACGACGGCCCCCTCGCCTGCGGCGGTTTCGAGGGCAACGCCCAGTCCCTGCGTTTGCTCACCCGCCTCGAGCCGAAGGTCCCGGGTGCCGGCCTCAACCTGACCCGCGCCACTCTGGACGCCGCACTCAAGTACCCGTGGGTCGCCTCGCCCGCCACCGGCGCGCCGCCCGCCGCGGCCGCCCCCAGCAACGTGACCCTGCACCTGCCCGCCAAGTACGGCGCCTACGAATCGGACCTGCCCGCGTTCAACTGGATCCGCCTCGACGCCCCCGCCCGCCGCCGCTGCCTGGAGGCCCAGGTCATGGACTGGGCCGACGACGTGGCGTACTCCGTGCATGACCTGGAAGACGGCCTGCACGCCGGGCTGGTCACGCTGAAGGCACTCGCGGATTCCTCCGAACGGGCCGCGGTCTCCGAGATCGCCCGCACGCACTACTGCCCGGCCTCGTGGGACGCCTCGCCCGCCGAGCTGGAGACCGTGTTCGCCGAGTTCATGGGGCTAGAGTGCTGGCAGTTCAGCTTCGACGGCGGTCCCGCCGCGCTGGCCGCCGCCAAGAACCTGACGAGCGAACTCGTCGGCCGCTTCTGCCAGGCAGCCGAGAACGGCACCAGGGCCGCCGCCGGCAGCGCACCGCTGCACCGTTACGCGGCCGACCTCGTGGTGCCCCGCCGCCAGCTGCTTGAGTGTGCCCTGCTCAAGGCGGTCGCCGCGGTCTACGTGATGAGCCGCGAAGCCGCCGTGACACAGCAGGCCCACGAGCGCGAGGTCATCACCGAGCTCGCGCTCGCCCTCGAACGGGGCGCCCCGGCCAGCCTCGACCCGGTCTTCCAGCCCGCCTGGCGCGACGCGGCAGATGACGGAGAGCGGCGGCGGGTGATCATCGACCAGGTCGCTTCCCTCACGGACACGTCTGCCCTCGCCTGGCACGAGCGCCTCGCGTCGTTACGGCGACGCACTGCTATCGTCGGGCTTCAAGGCTTACGTTCACGCTCTGGAGGCGGCAATGGCGACGTTCGTGATCGTGGGTGGCGGGCTGGCCGGCGCGAAGGCGGCGGAGACGCTCCGTGCCGAGGGCTTCGACGGTGAGGTGGTGCTCTTCGGCGAAGAGCAAGAACTCCCCTACGAGCGCCCGCCGCTGTCCAAAGGCATCCTGCTCGGCAAGGAAGCGCGGGAGAAGGCGTTCGTCCACGCCGCCGACTGGTATGGCGAGCACAATGTGGACCTGCGGGCCGGCGTCACCGTCACCGCCATCGATCACAGGGCGCACACGGTGACGTTCACCGGAAGCGCGGGCGCTAGCGGCACGCTCGGCTACGACGAGCTCGCGCTCACCACAGGAGCCTCCGCGCGCCGCATCAGCATCCCGGGCGCCGACCTGGGGGGCGTCTTCTACCTGCGGACCATCACGGAGTCCGAGGCGCTGCGGACCGCCTTCAAGCCGGGCACCCGCGTCGTGATCATCGGGGCCGGCTGGATCGGGCTGGAGACCGCCGCGGCCGCCAGGCTCGCGGACAGCTCCGTTACCGTCGTCGAGCCGCAGCCAGGCGCGCTGTACGGCGCACTCGGCCCGGAGCTCGGCGGCAAGTTCGCCGACCTGCACCGCTCGCACGGCGTGGAATTCCGCTTCGGTGAGTCGGCGACGGAACTCCGGTCGGCCGGGGAGGGCGTCGTCGGCTCGGTCATCACCTCCGCCGGAGCGGAGCTGCCCGCCGACGTCGTCGTGGTCGGTATCGGCGCCGTCCCCAACGACGGCCTCGCGAAGGCGGCCGGGCTCGAGGTGAACAACGGCGTGGTCACCGACGCCGCCCTGCGCACTTCGGCGCCGGACGTCTACGCCGCCGGCGACGTGGCCAGCTCCTACCTGCCGCTGCTCGGCCGCCATCTGCGCATGGACCACTGGTCCAACGCCCTGAACGGCGGCAAGGCCGTGGCGAAGTCCATGCTCGGCCAGGAGATGGAGTACAACCGCGTCCCGTACTTCTACAGCGACCAGTACGACCTCGGAATGGAGGCCCTGGGCCTGCCGCTGCCGGGCAGCTACGACCAGGTGGTGTACCGCGGGAACAGCGACGCCCTTGAGTTCATAGCCTTCTGGCTGAACGAGGGCAGGCTGATTGCCGGGATGAACGTCAACATCTGGGATGTCACCGGCGACATCGAGTCCTTGATCCGCTCCGGCCGCGTCCTGGACCCGGCCCGCCTGACCGACCCGGCAGTTCCCCTCGGCGAGGTCTAACTCGTCAATGCCGCCCGAGACGGTTCCGCAGCGAGGATTGCCGCGAGCACCTCAGCCGTGTCGGTGAGGTCGGGCAGGACCGTGTCGGCCCCGGCGGCGATGAGGTCCGCGACCGAGTAGGAGCCGGTCGCGACTCCTACGGAGCGGGCGCCGGTGGCCAGTGCCGCCTCGATGTCGAGCGGCGTGTCCCCGATCAGCACGGTCGCCTGTCCGTCGAAGTCCGCCATGTCGTCGGGATCTGACCGGCCGTGTACCGCCGCCGCGCGCCGCCGCGCCACGTGCACCAGTTCGGCGCGGTCCTCGTGATCGTCGCCATAGGCCCCGATGCACAGGTCAAGGGGGTCGCGCAGCCCGAGCGCGGCGAGCTTGACCTCGGCCACCGGCCGGATGTTCCCGGTGAGCACGGACTGATGTACCCCGCTCGCGAGCTCAAGCGCGCCGCGCGCGCCGAGTGCCGCCAGCGCCTCCGCCGCGCCTGGCAGCGCGTGCCCGCGGGCCGCGATCGCCTCGCGTACCAGCGGCACCTGCGTGCTGAGCCCCGCGATGAACGGGTCTACGTACCGTCGCGGCTCGGGCACTCCGGCCAGCGACAGCGTCTCCAGGATGATCGCGCGGTCGGTCCGCCCCGCCATCGGCGCGACCGCGCCGAGCGAGCGTCCGAACAGCTGGAGGAATACCACGTCGTACAGGTCACGCCCCACGCCGCCGGCGTTCAGCAGCGTGCCGTCGATGTCCCACAGAACGAGGACGTCGTCCATTGCAGAGATCACTCCCGCTTCCGATTGCACCACGAACTCACGATGGAAGAAGCTGTGAAATCATCGTGAGGACCCCCGTCGGCACCCTCATTCGGTGCCTGGACATACCTGGCGTTATACCCGGGCTCGGCCACTGTTAAGCAGCGGCGATCCGCAACCCAGTGCGCGTTCGCCGCTGGAAGCCGTCCGGGATAGTTACACTCGCAGGCATGCCGGGTCGCATTCGCCAGGAAGACATCGCCGCGGTCCGCGAGCGCTCCCCCATCGCCGACGTTGTTGGCGAGTACCTTCAGCTGCGCCCCGCGGGTGGTGGCTCGCTGAAGGGGCTCTGCCCGTTCCACGAGGAGCGCACGCCGTCCTTCAACGTGACGCCGGGTAAGGAGCTGTACCACTGCTTCTCCTGTGGCGCCGGCGGCGACGTGATCAAGTTCATCATGGAGCTTGAGCACCTGGCCTTCGCCGAGGCGATCGAGCGGCTGGCCGCGCGCGCGGGCGTCGAGTTGCGCTACGAGCAGGGCGGCTACGTGCCCGGCCAGGAGACAACCCAGCGCCGTCGGCTGATCGACGCGCACCGCGCAGCGGAAGAGTTTTATGCCGAACGGTGCCGTGCTGCGGGCGGCCAGCCTGCCCAGGCGTTCCTGGCCGAGCGCGGCTTCACGATGGCCGACGCCGACCGGTTCGGTATCGGCTATTCCCCGGCAGCCTGGGACGAGCTGACCAGGCACCTGCGCGGCCGCGGCTTCACCGACGACGAGCTGCTCAAGTCCGGCCTGGCCCGCCGGACAAGCCGCGGCTCGCTCATCGACATGTTCCGCGGCCGGCTGATGTGGCCGATCAGGGACTTGACGGGGGAGACGATCGCATTCGGCGCCCGCAAGCTCGACCCGCAGGACGACGGCCCCAAGTACCTGAACACCCCGGAGACCGCCCTGTTCAAGAAGGGCCAGGTGCTCTACGGGGCGGACCTGGCCAAGCGGGAGATCGCCAAGCGCCGTCAGGCGGTGATCGTCGAGGGGTACACGGACGTGATGGCCTGCCACCTGTCCGGGGTGCCGACAGCGGTCGCTACCTCGGGCACGTCCTTCGGCGAGGATCACGTGAAGATCCTGCGGCGGCTGATCATGGACACCGACGGGTCGGCCGGCGAGGTGATCTTCACCTTCGACGGCGACGCGGCGGGGCAGAAGGCGGCGCTGCGCGCGTTCGCGCTTGAGGAGAAGTTCGTCACGCAGACCTTCGTCGCCGTCCAGCCGGACGGCCTTGACCCCTGCGACCTGCGGATGAAGCACGGCGACGGCGCGGTCCGGGACCTGGTGGCGCGCCGGGTCCCGCTGTTCGAGTTCGCGATCAGGTCGGTGCTCGCCCGGCATGACCTGGACACGCGCGAGGGCCAGTTCGCCGCGATCGACGAAGCCGCGCCGATCATCGTCCGGATCAAGGACCGCTCGAAGTGGAAGCAGTACGCCGTCGACCTGGACCGGTGGATCGGCTTCATGGACGAGAAATACGTCGTCGACCGGGTCCGCCAGGCGGCGGCAGCGGCGCGCGGACGGGGCGGAACCCCGGTTCGTTCATCGCAACAGGCAGCGTCACCGGACGCCAACGGGCAGCGGCGCGCGAACGCGGGTCAGCCGGAGGGCGGCCAGCCTGCTCGGCCCTACGACAGGTCAGACCCGGTGCTCCGGGTGGAGCGCGAGGCGCTCAAGCTGGCGGTGCAATGGCCGGCGCTCACCGGACCCGAGTTCGACGCGCTCGGCGCGGCCGCGTTCACCGTGCCCGCGCACGCCACGGCCTTCGGACTGATCGCCGCGTGCGGTGGGGTGGGGACCGCCGGACGGGCGAGGGACTGGGTGGCGGCGCTCCTCGAGGCCGCCCCCGACGACCGCGCGCGCGCGTTCGTTACTGAGCTGGCAGTCGAGCCGCTCCAGGTCGCGGTCGAGCCGGACGAGAAGTACGCCGACGTAGTGCTCGCCCGGGTGGGGGAGCTCGCCGTAGGCCGCCAGATCGGCGCGGTCAAGGCGCGGCTGCAGCGGATGAACCCGGAGGAAGACCAGGCGGCGTATGGCCGGATTTTCGGCGAACTGGTGGCCCTCGAGCAGCGCCGCAAGTGGCTCCTCGACCGGGCGACAGGGGCCTAAACCGGGCGGAAATCTGACCCGTCAGGCGAACCCGCCAAAGATTGCCAATACTTCTTACACGTATTGCATCCAGGTTAAACCTATGGTCAGGGATACAAAATTAGGTCCCCCGTAACGTGTGGTACGTGCGGCAGACTGGCTTCGTGAGCCTCACCGTAGTAACGAGCGGACCATCGCTTACACAACAGCTGACGGACCTCGTGGCGCTCGGGCGCTCACGAGGATTCGTGACGATGGGGGACGTCACAACGGCAATCGACCGGGCCGAGCTAACCGGGGACGCGCTAGATGGGGTAGTGCGGGTGCTCGCCGATGAGGGCATCGATGTGCTTGATGCGCCGGCCGAAGAGGAACCGGAAAGCAAGCTGCCTGACAGCGACGCCGACGTCGCGCATCGCGCGGCCACCAGCGATCTCGTCCGGATCTACCTGCGGGAGATCGGCCGGGTACCGCTGCTCACCGCGGAGGACGAAGTCGAGCTTGCCAAATCGATCGAGGCGGGTCTGTACGCGGAGGAGAAGCTGAACAGCGGCCTCCGGCTCTCCGACGCCGATCGCGGCGACCTGGAGTGGCTGGCCGCCGACGGCGTGCGCGGCAAGCAGCAGCTGATCGAGGCGAACCTGCGTCTCGTGGTATCGATCGCCAAGCGGTACATCGGGCGGGGCCTGGTCTTCCTGGACCTGATCCAGGAGGGGAACCTGGGGCTGATCCGCGCGGTGGAAAAGTTCGACTACACCCGCGGGTATAAGTTCTCCACCTACGCGACCTGGTGGATCAGGCAGGCCATCACCCGGGCGATCGCCGACCAGGCGCGCACCATCCGGGTACCGGTGCACATGGTGGAGACGATCAACAAGCTCGCCCGGGTGCAGCGACAGCTCCACCAGGAGCTGGGCCGCGAGGCGACAGTGGACGAGCTCGCCGCCGAGATGGGCATCGAGCCAGAGCGCGTCGCCGAGATCCAGCGGATCGCCCAGGAGCCGGTGTCGCTTCAGTCGCCGATCGGCGAGGAAGAGTCAGACCTCGGCGACTTCATCGAGGACGCGGACGCCGTCGTGCCGATCGAGGCGGCGGCGTTCATCATGCTGCAGGACCAGCTTGACCGGGTGCTCTGCGAGCTGTCGGAGCGCGAGCAGCGGATCATCCAGCTCCGGTTCGGGCTGTCCGACGGGCACCCGCGGACGCTGGAGGAAGTCGGCCGCGAGTTCGGCGTAACCCGGGAGCGGATCAGGCAGATCGAGTCCAAGACCCTCGCCAAGCTGAGGCATCCCTCAAGGGCGCTGCTGCTGCGCGAGTACCTGGACTGAACCTACGGGGTTCAGCTCCCGTCAGCGGCCCTAGGCCGTGGACGGGCTGCCGTCGGCGCCGACGATGAAGTCGGCGCCGACGGTGTTTCGCGTTCTGGCCGCCGGCGTTAGGGCTTGTCGGGGGAGACGCGGACGCGGCCGGTCGAGCCGCTGGCAGAGGCCGACTGGTCGTCGGCCGGGTAGACGAGGTTCCCGTCGGGCCCGACGTCGTCGGGCTGGCTGGCGAGCGTGCCGTCCTTCGCCGGGTCCGCGGTGGCCGTCGCGGTGCCACGCGAGGAGCCGAACTTGGACGGCATCTTGCTCGACGCGGTCTGCCTGACGTTCTGCACGAACTTCGGCACCTGCGTGCTCACCGTGCTCTTGGCGCTGGACATCGCGCCCTTGGCGTAGTCGGGCGCCTTCGCAGCCGCCTGCTTGGACAGGTCCGCAGTCTTAGACTGCACTGTGCTCGACGCCTGCTGTACTTTTGGGTGCTCCCAGACCTGCTTCGCGTAGCCGACCATCTTGTCGTACGTATCTCGGCCGGACCGCGCGCCGGCCACAAAACCGACCGCAACTCCCAGAATGAACATGCCCTTCCGCATCTGGCTCCCCTTTTCCCAGTGCGAGGCGCCGATGGCGTTCTTCGCCCATCCCCGTTGCCCGGCGCCCTCATAGGTTCCGGCTGGCCAGCGCACAGTGCGCTGGCTCGTTCTAGGGTATCTACCTGATTTCGCGGCACCCATGCCGCCCCGGCCGTGGTGTCCGCCGGCCGGGTATCCGTCGAGGTGGGCGGCTTGTGCAACGGGCACCCCGCAACGTGCGCTACGCTATCTGCAGCACTCCAGTGGGACGGAAACCCGAACCACTGGGCTGACGGTCCCCGATAGCTCAATTGGCAGAGCGCTCGGCTGTTAACCGAACGGTTCCAGGTTCGAGTCCTGGTCGGGGAGCCAATGTTTCCCTAGGTCAGGCCCGGTATCACACCGGGCCTGTTTCATTTCGTGCGACCCCCGCGTGCTGCTACCCGAGTCCCGGTTGGTGCCGGGTGAGGTCGTTCAGGCGGGCCGACCACGCTGGGTCGGTCAGCGAGGTGGTGTTGTCCTGTCAGTCCTCGTGCGGGTGGATCCTGGCCCGGATCCGGGCCGGGATGACGTCGTCGGGATCCCGTCGTGCGCTCAGCGCCGCCTGTACGCCTACCAGGCCTGCGTACAGCGGCGGGCAGGTGGGGCACCGGGCCAGATGGTGTTCCAGCTGGATCTTGTCGCGTTCGCCAAGGTCTGCATCGAGGTAATCGGAGACTTTGCTGCGCGCGTCCCAGCACCTCATCGGAACCCCCTGCTCTTGCCGCTCATGTGGTCCTTCGGCCAGGTCGCTGACCAGCATCATTCGCCCGCGGCGCAGTCGTTGCTTGACGGCGGGCAGACCGACCTGCTGAATGTGCGCGATCTGCGGCATAGTCATGCCCTCGGTGTCGTGCAAGATTACGGCGGAGCGGTAGATCAGCGGAAGTCGTAGCAGGGCATCCTGCAGCTCACGACGCGTTTCCGCGCGTTCGGTTACCGTTTCGGCGTCGATGGTGTACGTCTCGTCGTGCCAGAGCGATTCGACTCGCCGGACGCCCTCCCCGGACAGATCGACTGCCTCCTCGTGCCGCCGCCGGGCCTGATCCACGGCCAGGTTGTGCATGA
>Ga0123356_10002561_pt1 | contig 19421 bp, 18 predicted proteins | sample TergutEmb28metaG_2_FD_92546 | JGI IMG/M metagenome (GOLD analysis project Ga0123356, IMG submission 92546) | Embiratermes neotenicus P3 segment gut microbial communities from Petit-Saut dam, French Guiana - Emb289 P3 | ecosystem: Host-associated > Arthropoda: Insects > Digestive system > Gut ...
CCCTGCAGCAGGTGCTCACGCGTTCCGATGAGTTCGATGTCATCGCGACCTTGAACTTGAACGGCGACTACATCTCGGATGCGCTGGCGGCGCAGGTCGGGGGCATCGGCATCGCCCCCGGTGGCAACATCAACTACCTCACCGGGCATGCGGTGTTCGAGGCAACGCATGGGACCGCACCCAAGTACGCGAACCTCGACAAGGTCAACCCAGGCTCGGTGCTGCTCTCGGGCGAGATGATGTTCCGCTACCTGGGCTGGGTCGAGGCGGCGGATGCGATCATCAAGGCAATGGACCGGACCATCGCGCAGAAGATCGTGACGTATGACTTCGCGCGCCTCATGGAAGGTGCCACCGAGGTATCCACCACCGCCTTCGGCGATGCGCTGATCCGCAACCTCTAGGTGCTCATGAGCCGGGCAAGGCGGCCGGCCTTGCCCGGCACGCTTGGGGGCGCAGGATGCCTATGGCCACACCGGGCACGAACCTGACCATCCTCGACTGGGCGCGCAAAGTGCAGGCCATCGCCCAAAGTGGCATGGCCTTCACGAAGGACCCCTTCGACCGCGAGCGCTATACGCAGCTCAAGGAACTGGTGGCATCGATCCTCGCCGCGCAGCTCGAGGTGCCAGTCAGCCGGGCGAAGGCCTTCTGGGAGCACGAGGAGGGCTACGCCACGCCGAAGGTGGACGTACGCGGCGGAGTATTCCGCGACGGCAAGGTGCTGCTCGTACGCGAGCGCTCGGACGGCAAGTGGACGCTCCCGGGCGGCTGGGTGGATGTCAACGATGCGCCCTCGAGCGCCGTCGTGCGCGAGATCTACGAGGAATCCGGCTATCGTGCACGCGCCGTGAAGCTCGCGGCCCTGTTTGACAGGAACCATCCCAGGCATGGCCATCCGCCCGGCATCCACCACATCTACAAGCTCTTCTTCCTCTGCGAGCTGCTGGGCGGTGAGCCGACCCTGAGCATCGAGACTGACGGCGTGGACTTCTTCACGCTCGATGCCCTGCCCGAGCTCTCAACGGGAAGGGTTACACGCTCCCAGATCGCGCGTCTCTACGAGCACCAGCTACACCCGGAGCTGCAGACGGACTTCGACTGATCCTCGGTGCGGCAGTGCGACGGTCACCGGCCGGATTTTCGACTATCGTTACGCCCCGAGAGCGCCTGCTGCCCTGTTGGGGCCCGATAGTGCCCAGACCAGGGAGATCACCCATCCCACGATGGATGCGCCGAAGACGAGGTTGATCACCAAGATGACCCACCGGTACTCGTGACTACGCTGGAAAGCCAGGTAGCTTGGAAGAAAATAGATCGCGACAGCCACGATGCTCGCCGCGACAGCGAAGATGCCCATGAGGAGTGAGGTGATCATCTATCGCACTTCCCTTGGTTTGTGAAAAGCGCACTGAACCTGCCCTCCCCATCCCGCTGCAACAACCGCACGCGCGTAGTTGGGGAAGCGGATTCCTGTTGGCCTGTTGGTCCCAGTTAGGTCAACTCGAAGCTCAGGCCGATCAGGAGCGGTTGCTGCAGGCTCGGACTTATGGGATCTCTCCCCGGGAGAGCGACGAGAAGAGTTGATCTATTCTTCTTGATCAGAGTGATGGCTGCAAGGGGTGCCAGCGAGGCAACACAGCCAACCGGGACCTAAGTCTCGGTCCCTACATCACTTCGCGCGTGCTCGAGTCTCACTGGAGCGAGCTCGGACATGCCCGCGGTGCAACACGGTAGGCAGGCCGTCTCGGGACCCTGTCACAAGTCGTCTGACCCGGTCCCGGCCTCCTGGCCAGATGCGGCGGCGCTTCCCCCGGAGTCTGCGCTCGCGTAGCGGTTGTAGTGCGTGAATTGCTCCACCTCGCGCCTTACACGCAGATACCGGCCAACCAGCGTGGCGGGATAGCCGAGACGACAGGCGAAACCGATCTTCATGTACGCGGGGATCTGCAGGATCTGCTGCAGCGGCGGTTCCACCTCGGCGCTGCTCATCATGCTCAACACCTGCACAGCGATCCCGAGCGCCGTCGCCGTGAGCCAGATGTTCTGCAGCACGCAGCCAAGGCTCATCATTCCAAGCACGTCCCCTTCAGACGCCGGCGCGCGCGTGCGGGCATCATAGGTGACGAGCAGGAGCGTCGGGGAGCCCTGCAGGGAGCGCCCGAGGAATGAGTGCTGCGGGTCCAGACGATCGTGCGCCTTCGCATCCGCAGCTTGCCACGAGGGGGGAAATAGCTCTGCGAGCAACCCAGTTCGCCGCTCACGCAGCTCCCGCTCGTCACGGCGCAGCTGGCGGTAGTTTTCCCGCAGGAAGGTCTCGGAGGGGCTCGAGCGCAGGGCACCGATGCGCGCCAGCGTCATCGGGTCGTCCACGATGAGGAGCTCGAAGTTCTGCATGTTATGTGCGGTCGGTGCCCAGCGAGCCGCCTCCAGGAGCCGCACTAGATCCTGCTCCGCGATGCGGCGACTGGGATCGAAAGGCGTACGCGTCGAGTGTCGCTCTTGAATCAGCCTGACGAGCTCGCCTGCGGCCGGATTCAACATGCGCCAGGCCCAAGCTTGTGACGGGCTGGCGTTGCGCGCGGCGCGGCGAGGCCGTTCAGCTCTCGGGCGACCGCCGGCTGCAGACCATCGATGGATGGGTTGCCGGTGAGTTGGTTGTTGCTGGCGAGGACAGGAGTGCGGCGCACGCCATGCGTGCGCAGACTGTTGATCGCTTCTGCGCCCCTGAATGCGTCAGGGAGCGTCAAGGGGCCGACGGTCATCACATCCTCCGCGGTGCACATGAACGGGCCCGGCCAACGCGCGATCTGTCCCTGCGCCGCATCACGATCAGTCACCATCCCGACGGGTCAGGGCAGCTTACCACTGGGCTCGACATGCGTGCGCCAAGCTCGCCGCACACCATGCACCTCCTGCCATGATCTCAACGCCCAGGAATAGCCGGCGTCCGGGTTGATACGCATTGCGGCGCCGGTGCCGGCGCTATCTTGGGCGCAGGAGGTGCGGGGCAACGGTCACGGTCTCGCAGCTTGCCGCGTGCCGCGTGCCGAAGCCGCTCAGCTCATGCGCCAATCGACAAGGGTCGTGGCGCAGACGCTGATGGGTTTGCATCATCACAGACCGGGATGTTGGGCGGGGCAGCTCGCCGACGTCTCGAGGTGTAACAGCCGCACGCCTCATGCGTCAGGGCGCGGACCCCGTCGTCCTGAACGAGGTGGAGTCACCGCATTCTCCTTGATGCGCAGGGCTTGAGATCATCAACCTGCTCGCGCGGGTCGCCGGAGAGCTGGCGAGCCTTGCGCAATTGATCTCCCCGAGGCAGCGCTTGCGGGCAGCAACCAGGCTCAGTAGCCGGCGTGATGCAGCGCGGCAACGGCAGCCGCAGCGACCAGGCAATAGATGCCGAAGAGATACCAGCGGCCGGCCTCCAGCCAGCGGCTCAGCCAGCGCAGGGCCACGAGACCGGCACCGAACGCAACCAACGCACCCAGCACGCTGAGCAGCGTGTCCGAGGTCAGTTCGGCAGCTCTCTCGCCGTGCCCCCAGTGCAGCAGGCGCAGCGCCTCGCGCCCGACCACGGCTGGCGTCAGGATGACAGCGAGTGCGAAGCTGAACGCCTCCACCCTTGCCTTGCGAACTCCGAGCAGCATGCCAGTCGAGATAGTCGCGCCGGAGCGCGAGAAGCCGCGAAACGGCAAGCACAGGCCCTGCACTGCCCCGATGATGCCCGCCTGGCGCGGCGTGAGATCTGCGGTGGAGCCGTCCGCGGTCGTGCGATGCTCCAGAGCACCCGCGACCAGGATCAGCACCCCCGCCACTGCAAGCGCCGGTGCGATCAGCTCGAGATGACTGAAGAGATCCTCGACCTGTGCCCCGCCGGCAGCACCGCGCGCCTGGTGCTCGATGACCCAGACGAGCAGGCCACCGATGATGACGGTGAGCACCGTAGCGACGATGACCAGCTGGGCAAAGTGGGTGAATGTGCGCTGGCTCGCGAAGTAGGTATCCCGCCACTGGCGCCAGAAATACACGATCACGGCGAACATCGTGCCGGTATGCAGCATGACCAGCAGCAAGGTCATCGGCGGTGACGAGGGGTCCAGGTGCAGCAGCTTCTCCGTCACGACGACATGCGCCGAGCTGGATACGGGCAGCAGCTCGGCGAGCCCCTGGACGATGCCGAGGATAATGATGTCAAGGACGGACACGGGGTGCTCAGGTCGTTTTGAAGACGCTGCAGCATACCGTCATTGGGGTGGCTTTTGCTGCCAAGGACGTCTCACTCTCGTGGCACAGGTCAAGGTAGTCAGGCAATCGCTCGGACGGCGCAGTGGTATCGCCAGAATGCACGCCCGACGCCAACATGCAGAACCATGCGCGGACCGCAGACTTACGGCCGGCCGACAGAGTAGGAGGCAGGCGGTACAGGTGATCGGGCGGTCATCCTGTACTTCAGTGAAAACCTGATCAGGCGGGCCGCCCTCATCGGTACGGTTTGCTCGGTGGGTGTCTTGGCGAACTCAGTCGGCGTGTCTGACGACTTCGGCGGGCGAGGCAACACAAGCATCGCTGGCCGTCCGTGTAGCAACGGGAGCTGCCTCACGCCTACTGGCGAGGCACAGCAGAGGCTGTCGCAAGCCAGCGGCCGGAGGTACACTGCCTTGGCTGACTGTTCCCCGTAGCGCCGAAGGTCGAGAGGGCGTTGCGACGGAGTATCCGCTACCGAGGTCTGCAAACCTCGGCTCAGCCTTGAGGCCCTCAACATGAGCATCAGTCGTCCTCTCATCATCATCGGCGCCCTGATCATCCTGGCGGGCCTCATGTGGCCCGTGTTGCGGCACGTGCCCTTGTTCCGCCTGCCTGGGGACATCGTGGTCAATCGGCCAGGCTTCAGTTTCATGTTCCCGATCACCTCGATGATCGTGATCAGCGTGGTGGTCTCGCTGCTGGCGTGGCTGTTCCGGCGCTAGGCCGCTACTGCGCCGCCGCAAGCGCCTGCTCGAGGTCCTTGAGCAGATCCTCGGGGTCCTCCAGACCGATCGATAGCCTGACGGTGCCGTCGGTGAACGCCGATGCCATGAGCTGCTCGGGTGTCAGATCCCGTGGTCTTGCGATCTGAGGGGTCATCACGAGGGACTCGGTCGCCCCGAGGCTCGGGGTGAGAACAAACAGCTGCAGCGCATCGGCAAAGCGCGCCACGGCTGGCAGGCCGCCCTTCAGATCGAACGTGACGATGGTGCCGAAGTCCCGCATCTGGGCCTGCGCCAGCGCGTGCTGCGGGTGAGTTGCCAATCCCGGATAGTGAGCTCGCTCCACGGCTGGGTGCCCGACAAGCATCGTGGCGATGCGCGCGGAGCTCGCGCACTGCGCCTGGTAGCGGACGAAGTAGGTCTTCAGCCCCCGCAGGATGAGAAAGGCGGCGTGCGGATCGAGTGTGGCCCCGAGAGCATTGAAGTCCGCGCGCATCCCGCGAATGATCTCGCTCCTGCCGATCACGGCACCGCCCATGACATCACCAGCGCCGGAGGCATACTTCGTCAGGCTGTGGAGGAAGACGTCCACCTCATACTGGCCGTGCTGGTGGAACCCGGCGAAGGTGTTGTCCATGACCACCAGCGCACCTGCGGCGTGCGCCAGCCGGGTGAGCGCCGCGATATCCGCGATCTTGGTCACCGGATTGGTGGGGCTCTCGAACAGCACCAGCCGGGTCGGCCGGCTGGCCAGCGCTTGCTCCAAACCTTGCAGGTCCTCGATCGAGAGGAGCGTGTTCGTGACGCCGTAACGGCCGAGGAGCCGGCGCACCAGATAGCGTGTCGGGTCGTAGGTCTCGATGAATGTAAGGACGTGATCGCCCTGCCGGGTGAGCGCGAGCAAGGCATTTGAGATCGCCGCCACGCCGCTGGCAGTGACGAGACAGTCCTCGCGCCCCTGCAGCTCGGCGAGCAGCAGCTCGAGCTGTCGGGTGGTCGGGTTCGAGGCGCGGCTGTAAAAGAAGCCCGAGCGCTCGCCGCGCATCAAGCGCTCGGTCTCGGCGAGCGAGCCGAGCTCGAACTTGACGCTCTGGTAGATCGGCGCCACGACCGGTCGGTTGTCGGGCGCCAGCTCGACCCGAGGCGGATGATTGACGCGGGTCTCCTTCTTCATCCGTCCATCATCCTTCATCGTCCTTCATCGTGCCGAGCGCAGGCGCGCCGCGAACGTGTTGATCCGTGCCGCACCTTCATCGAGGGTCGTGTCGCGCTTCGCGATACACAGCCGCACGACCGACAGAGCGACCGGGTGCTGGTAGAAGGGGGACAGGGGGATGCTCGCCACGCCGCCATCGGTCAGCAGCTGTTCGGCAAACCGGACGTCGTCCGCCGGGAAGAGCTCTCTGAAATCAAGCAGCTGGAAGTATGTCCCCTGTGCCGGCGGCAGCTGCAAGCCCGATGGCTCGAGCGCGGCGCGCAGGCGATCGCGCTTGGCCTGGAAGAACGCGGCCAGCCCGCGCCAGCCTTCTGGCTTCTCTGCCAGATACTTCGCGATCGCATGCTGGAAGGGGTGGGAAATGCTGAAGGTGTTGAACTGATGCACCTTGCGCAGCTCTCGAGTCAGGATCGGGGGCGCCACGCAGTAGCCCACCCGCAAGCCGGTCGCATGCATGGTCTTGCCGAAGGAGAACACCGCGAAGCCCTTCTCCGCGAGCTCCGCGTGCTTGAGCACCGTGGCGTGTCCGCGGCCGTCGTAGACCACGTGCTCATACACCTCGTCGGATAGAACCAGGATATCCCGGCCGCGGATCACCTCGGCGAGCGCGTTCAGATCCTCCTGCGTCGCCACCGTGCAGCTGGGATTGTGCGGGCTGTTGAACAGGATGAGACGCGTGTGCTCGTTGATGGCATCCCGCACGCGGTCCCAGTCATAGCGGAACGCCGGCGGCATGAGCGGCAGCCGCACGCACTTGCCTCCCGCGAGGCGCACGGCCGGATCATACGAGTCGTACGCGGGGTCGAAGGCTATCGCCTCGTCCCCGGGACCCAGAACCGCCTGGATTGCGGAGTAGATGGCCTCGGTCCCGCCGAGCGTGATGGTGATCTGCGAGTCGGGGTCCACGGTGAGCCCGTAGCTCGCCTCGAGCTTGAGCGCGATCTGCTCGCGCAGCTCCATGAGGCCTTCCATGGGCGCATACTGGTTGTGGCCGGCGTTCATGGCCGCGGCCACCAGCTCCGTCACGCGCGGATCGATCTCGTAGTCCGGAAACCCTTGCCCCAGGTTCAGCGCCGAGAGCTCGCGCGCTCGGCGCGACATGACGGTGAAGATCGTCGTGCCGACGTCGGGCAGCTTGCTGCGGTGAAAGATGGTCATGGCTAGCTGGCAGGCGCGGTGGGCAGGCCGTCGGCTTCCGCCGCGGCCAGCGCCGCACCGATGACCCCCGCCTGACCTGCGAACTGCGCCGGCCGGATCTCGGCCTCGCAGCGCAGCAAAGGGGCGAAGTCCGCGAAGTGCTCGCTCACGGCCCCGCCCAGGATGAAGAGATCCGGCCAGAACAGCGCCTGCATGCGCGCCAGATAGTCGTTGACCCGCGCAAGCCAGGCCGGCCAGTCCAGCTGCAGAGCGGTCTTCACGTGTGCCGAGGCCCACTTCTCTGCCTCCACGCCGTTGAGCTCCATGTGTCCGAGCTCGCTGTTCGGGAACAGCCTGCCCTCGATGAAGAGCGCCGTGCCGATGCCCGTGCCGAAAGTCAGCATGATGACGGGCCCGGTGACGCCCCGGCCCGCTCCCCAGCGCATCTCGGCGATCCCCGCTGCATCGGCGTCGTTGAGCACCTCCGCGGGCCTGCCGAGGGTGCGCTCGATGAGGGCCGCACCGTCACTGCCGATCCAGGCCTGATCGATGTTGGCGGCGCTGCGGATGATGCCGCGCTTGACGACGCTAGGGACGGCGACCCCGACGCGGCCTGTGCAAGGGAGCTGCCCAGCGAGCGACTGGATGACGCCCATCACGGCCTGCGGGGTCGCGGGGTGGGGCGTGGGACCAGCGATCAGCTCGCCCACCAGCGCTGCTGCGCTGACATCCACGAGCCCCGCCTTGACCGATGATCCGCCGATGTCGACCCCTAGCACTTTGCTCATGGCGTACAGCTTGCCTCACAGGTTTGCGGCCGCTGCGAGCTGGGCATCGCGCTCGCGCCGCCTGTTTTGATGACGCATCCACAGGGCGGCAACCGTGATGCCACTTGCCACCGCCAGCACCATGAGCGTCGCGAGGGCATTCACGTCCGGGCTCACCCCGAGGCGCACCTTGGAGAAGATGACCATCGGCAGGGTGCTCGATCCCGGCCCGGCGACGAACTGGGTGATGACCAGATCATCCCATGAGAGGGTGAAGGCCAGAAGCCACCCCGACAGGATCGCCGGGAGGATGAGAGGCAGGGTGATCCGCAAGAACACCTTCGCAGGTCGCGCACCCAGGTCCATCGCTGCCTCCTCGAGCGAGGTATCGAAGCCGACCAGCCTCGACTGGACCACGATCGTGACGTAGGCCATGCAGAAGGTGATGTGCGAGACCGTGATGGTCAAGGCACCGGTGCCACTCGGCCAGCCGATGAGCTGCTGCAGAACGATGAACATGAGCAGCAGGGACAGCCCGGTGATCACCTCGGGCATGACGATCGGGGCCGTGGTCAAGCCGGCCAGCAAGGTGCGGCCGCGAAACGCACCGAAGCGCGCCAGCGCAAGGCCCGCCAGCGTGCCCAGCACGACTGCAGCGCTCGCCGAAAGGAGCGCGATCCGGATCGACAGCCAGGCTGCTCCCACGATCTCATCGCTTGAGAACAGTGCCGCGTACCATTTGAGCGTGGGCGAGTGTGCCGCATCCCACACCGTGACGAGCCGCGAGTTGTTGAACGAGAAGACGATCATCGAGACGATCGGCACGTACAGGAACACGAGCCCGAGCACCAGCGCCGTGCGCGAGAACAGGCCGCGCGACCTCATGCGTTCTCGCCGAGCTCGCGTCGCTGGAAGTGCTGGAACTGCATGATAGGCACCACCAGTAGCAGCAGGATGAGGATCGCGACCGCGCTGGCGACCGGCCAGTCGCGATTCTCGAAGAACTCATCCGAGAGCACCCGCCCGATCATCAGCTGGTCCGTACGTCCCAGGAGCGAGGGCACGATGTACTCGCCCACGGCGGGAATGAACACCAGCAGCGAGCCGGCGACGATGCCCGGCACCGACTGCGGCAGCGTGATCCGCCAGAAAGCGTCAATGGGATGGGCGCCCAGATCGGCCGCCGCCTCGAGCAAGGTCGCGTCGTGCTTCTCGAGGTTCGCGTACAGCGGCAGGATCATGAACGGCAGATAGGAATAGACGATCCCGATGTAGACGGCGAAATCCGTCTGCAGCAGCGTGATCGGCTGATGAATCACGCCGAGATACAGCAGCACGTTGTTGATGACACCGTTGTTCTTCAGCAGCCCGATCCAGGCGTACACGCGCAGCAGGAACGAGGTCCAGAACGGCAGCACGATCAACATCAGCAGCACGTTGCGCCACGTGGGGCCGGAGCGCGCGATCGCATACGCCATCGGATAGCCGAGCAACAAACAGCACAGCGTCGAGACCGCAGCCACCTTCAAGGAATACAGATAGGAGGCGATGTAGAGTGGATCGGTGAACAGGAAGGCGTAGTTCGCCAGGTGCGGGCTCAGCACCGGCCAGCCGTTGTGCCACGTGAGAAGCGGCGCGAACGGCGGCATCGCGAGCCGCACCTCGGAGAAGGAGATCTTGAAGACGATGAGGAAGGGCAGTAGAAAAAACAGAGTGAGCCACAGGAAAGGCACGGCCGTGGCCAGCCGGCGGCCCGTGGCAGCTTGTAGCGGGCGCAAGGACCTGCGCCCCTATTCCGTGAGCACCACGGGGCTCGCGCTGTGCCACGAGAGATACACGCTCTCCTCGCGCGCGATGCGTCGCGCATCCCGTGCGATGTTCGGCAACGTCACCCGCATGACCTTACCCGAGGCGAGCTTGACCAGATAGCTCGAGGCATTACCCATGTAGGCAATCTCCGTGACCTGGCCACGAACGAGATTCTGCGTGGCGGGCTGGGGGGGCTCGCGGCTCATGCTGATCTTCTCGGGCCGCAGGGCGACCCACACCGTGGCGCCGTGGGGGCAGGCGATGGCGCGATCGACCTGGATCAGCCCGCCGAGCTCGGTCGAGCGGATGCGCAGGAAGTCCGCTCCCACCTCGGTGACCTCGCCTTCCAGCAGATTGACCGAGCCGATGAAGTCGGCGACGAGCCTGTTCGCCGGGGACTCGTAGATCTGCGCAGGCGTGCCGATCTGGATGATCCGCCCCTGGTGCATCACCCCCATGCGCGTGGCGAGCGTCATGGCCTCCTCCTGATCGTGCGTCACGACGACGAAGGTGACGCCGAGGCGCTGCTGGATGTTAAGGAGCTCGAACTGCGTGCGCTCCCTGAGCTTGCGGTCAAGCGCCGCGAGGGGCTCATCCAGCAGCAGGAGCTTGGGTCGCTTGACGAGCGCCCGCGCCAGCGCGACGCGTTGACGCTGCCCTCCGGAGAGCTGGTGCGGCTTGCGTGCCACGTAAGGTGTCATCTGCACGATCTCGAGGATCTGTGCGACGCGCTCGCGAATCTCCTGGCGGCTCAAGGGCTCCTGCTCGAGCCCGAAGGCGACATTCTTCGCCACGCTCATATGCGGAAAGAGCGCATAGGACTGGAACATCATGTTGACGGGCCGCTTGTATGGCGGGGTCGTGCTCATGTCCTGCCCGTCGATGGAGATCTTGCCGGCGGTCGGGGTCTCGAAGCCCGCCAGCATGCGCAGCAAGGTTGTCTTGCCGGAGCCCGAGCCGCCCAGCAGGCAGAAGATCTCGCCCCGGTGGATATCGAGCGAGACCTGATCGACCGCGGCGAAGTCGCCGAATTTCTTCGTGACACCCTCGATGTGCACGTAGCGAGTGTCGGCTCCTGCGATGCCCGGTGCGGGCGCGGCCCGCAGGCCCACCTCGGGGTCAAAGCTCACGGACTGTGTCACCGCCTGCCTCTCACTCGCCGGTCTTGAAGCGCGTCCACGCACGGGTCAACAGGCGCGTGAACTGCGCCGAGTGGGCGCGCTCCGGCACGAGCTGCGCGCGCACCTCCGGAGGTGGATAGATGCCCGGATCGCTGCGCACGGACTCGGTGAGGAGCGGCAGCGAGGCGGGTATCGGGTTCGCATACTTCAGGAAATTCGTGTTCTTCGCCGCCACATCGGGTCGCAGCAGATAGTTGATGAACAGGTGGGCATTGCGGGCATGCGGCGCGTCCGCCGGAATCGCCAGCATGTCGTAGTTGCTGATCGCGCCTTCCTTCGGGATCGTGTAGCGCAAATCGATCGCCCGCCCGGCCTCCTTGGCACGGTCATGCGCCTGCTTCACATCACCGGACCAGCCGAGTGCCAGGCAGACTTCACCGTTCGCCAGGTCATCAATGTAGCGTGAGGAATGCACGTAGCGTACGTACGGGCGGATCGACAGCAACACCTTCTCGGCCGCCTTCAGATCATCGGGCGCCTCGCTGTTCGGCTCCTTGCCAAGGAACAGCAGCACGCTTGCGACCACCTCCGTCGGGGCATCGAGCATCGTGACCCCGCAATCCTTGAACTTGGCGAGCGCACTCGGTTCGTAGAACAGGCGCCAGCTGTCCACGGGGGCATCCGGGTCGCGCTGCTTGAGCTTCGCCGGGTCATAGCCGGCGCCCGATGTGATCCACATGTAGGTCACGGCGTACTGGTTGCCGGGGTCGTAGAGAGCGGTGGCCCGCTGGACCTCGGGGTCGAGGTTCTTCAGATTGGGCAGCTGGGACGGGTCAAGCTTCTGGTAGACGCCGGCCTTGATCTGGCGCTCGAGGAAGGCCCCCGAGGGCACGACGACGTCGTAACCGGTGTGCCCCGTGAGGAGCTTGGTCTCGAGCACCTCGTTCGAGTCGAATACATCATAATTAACCTTGATGCCATATTCCTTCTCGAAGGCAGGGATCACCGAGGGCGCGATGTAATCGGACCAGTTGTACACGTTCACGACCTTGGCCGCATCGTCGGCGGGGCGCGAAGCGCTGCCTGCCTGGGAGGCGCTCTGCGAGCCACCGGAGCAGCCGCAGACAAGCGCAGCAAGCATGACAGTCAGACAGGCGAAGCGGCGGCCGGTGCTCATGTAACCTCGAAGCGTGCCTACGGGAGTGATCCATCTGTACTCGAGGCACGAATATAACAGGCCGCGGCAGCTTGCGAAGGCCATCCCTCCCAAGGTGCGCGGACGTCCCCCACCCGGTTCGCGGGCATGTGGCGAACCGGTGCGACGCGCTGCGGCCGCAGGAACCCTAGGGCTAGACGTTCTGCAGCAAGTGCTCACGCTCCCAGGAGCTGATCACCTGCAGGAACACCTCGTACTCGGCCTGCTTGACGATGGTGAAGGCGGAGATGAACGCCTCGCTCAGCAGCTTCACCAGCGGCTCGCAAGAGCGCAGCTCGCGCAACGCCTCGTCCAGGGAGCGCGGCAGGCCGAAGGGCAGCTCGTGGGCGCTGCCGATGATCGGATCGGAAGGCTGCAGGCCCTCGATCATCCCCAGGTAGCCGCAGGCGAGCGAGGCCGCGATCGCGATGTACGGGTTCGCATCCGCGCCCCCCACGCGATTCTCGACCCGGCGCGCCTGCGCATCGGACATCGGCACGCGCAGCCCCGCCGTGCGGTTGTCATAACCCCAGTGCACGTTGATCGGCGCTGACAGGTAGCGTGTCAGGCGCCGGTACGAATTGACGTTCGAGCAAAACAGCGCCATGGCCGCCGGCAGGTATTTCTGCAGGCCACCTATGTGAGAGAAGAACAGCTGCGAGGGGGTGCCGTCGGGGTTGCTGAAGATGTTCTTGCGCGTGCGGACATCGACCACGCTCTGGTGGATGTGCATCGCGCTCCCCGGCTCCTTGGCATGCGGCTTCGCCATGAAGGTCGCGTACATCTTGTGCCGCAGCGCTGCCTCGCGTGCGGTGCGCTTGAAAAGGAACGCCTGATCGGCCAGATCCAGCGGGTGACCGTGGATGAGGTTGATCTCCATCTGCGCCGGCCCGTCCTCGTGGATCAGCGTGTCGATCTCGATGTCCTGGTCCTCGCAGAACTGGTAGATGTCATCGAACAGCGGGTCGAACTCGTTGACCGCCGCGATGCTGTAGGATTGCCTGCCGGGCTCGGCGCGCCCCGAGCGGCCGACCGGGGGCTTCAAGGGGTAATCGGCGTCCTTGTTCTGCTCCACGAGGTAGAACTCGAGCTCGGGGGCGACGACCGGCTCCCAGCCGCGCTGGGCATACAGCTCCACCACGTTGCGCAGGACGTGCCGGGGTGCCATCGCGACACGCCGACCGTCCGAGTAGAAGCAGTCATGGATCACCTGGGCCGTCGGCTCCGCTGCCCAGGGCACCCGGCGTACGGTCTTGGGGTCCGCCTTGAGCACGATGTCGATCTCCGCCGGGCTCATCGCATCGCCGGTGTCGGGCGGGTAGTCCCCCGTCACCGTCTGCAGGAACACGCTCTCGGGCAGCCGCATCCCGCCGTCCTCGGCGAACTTCTCCGCCGGCATGATCTTGCCGCGCGCGATGCCGGCCATGTCCGGGATGATGGCTTCCACCTCCGAGATGCCGTGATCGCTGAAGAACTGCCGGATCTCGCTGACCATAGGAAGGGACCTCTCACTTCTGCAGCGCGCGCGCGCGGCTCGCTGCTCCGAAGGCGCCAAAGAGCGCCCGGGAAAATGGATTGCTCATCACTTGCCATTCCGGGTGCCATTGCACGGCAACCGCAAAGCTTGCGCTAGCTGTGACCCGGAATGCCTCGATCAGTCCATCGGGCGCACGCGCCTCGACAGTGAGGCCTGCAGCGAGGCAATCAATCCCCTGGGAATGAAGCGAGTTGACCTCGAGCCGGCTGGTGCCGGCCAGGCTGCCGAGCAAGCCGCCTGGCTCGAGAATGACCTCGTGCGCCGGGGCATACTGGAGCTCGAGCGGCAGGCTCTCATCGTCGCGGTGATCGAGATAGCCGGGTAGTTCGTGCACCTTCTGGTGCAGCGTACCGCCGAAGGCCACGTTCATCTCCTGGAAGCCGCGGCAGACGCCCAGCACCGGCATGCCGGCCTGCACGGCCTTGCGGATCAGCGGCAAGGTCGTCGCATCGCGCTCGGGATCGTGGAGGGTCCCCGCGGCGCTCGGGGCACCGGCGTAGTGGTGCGGCTCGACATTCGAGGGGCTGCCCGTGAAGAGCAGGCCGTCCAGGCGCTGGATCAGCTCATCCAGATCGAGCTCCCGCGCCAGCGCGGGGATCAAGAGCGGCACCGCCCCGGCGGCCTCGAGCACGGCCCGGGCATATTTCTCCCCGACTAGGTGATAGGGGTGCTGGCCGAGCACACGGCGGTCGGCGGGGATACCAATGAGTGGACGGGCGAGTGCCATGACGGCTCAGCACGGGCGGTGTCTATTATTCTGAACAAACGCCGCCGCTGCGATCTTTCCTCGAGCAACCTATATTAGACCACAGAAACGGACGCGAATTCCCGTTGCACGCACGCCAGAAGTGCGGTATTCGGGCGCGCGCAGGCCCCAGCGCTGGCTTGCGCCCGGAAGCGGCTTGGCGCGGCGGCACCCGGATCGCTATCCTTCTGTCTCGCCACGATGCCGCAGCCTGCATCAAAAGATCCTAAACACTCCCCGGCGAACCGACCGCCTGGCGCCTCGTATGTGCCCTCCTACTACACGGCCTCGGCGCATGCGGCTGCCGAGCGGCCCCCCCTGACGGGCACACTCGACTGCGATGTCTGCGTCGTGGGTGGAGGGATTGCCGGCTGCTCGGCGGCATTGCATCTGGCGGAGCGCGGCTACGACGTGGTGCTGCTCGAGGAGCGGCGCATTGGCTGGGGTGCATCCGGCCGGAGCGGTGCGCAGGCGCTCTTCGGGATCGCCGCCGGCCAGGCCAAGCTTGAGCGGCTGATCGGGGCCGACGCCGCTCGCTGCGTCTGGGATGTCTCGATCGAGGCTCTCAGCTTGATCCGCGAGCTGATCGCCCGGTACCGGATCGACTGCGACTGGGTGAACGGCTACCTGCTCACGGCGCTCAAGCCCCGCCACGAGCGCGAGCTGCGTGCAGAAGTCCAGGAGCTGCATGAACGATACAGCTACTCGAGCGTGCGCTACGTGCCGCTCGAGGAGCTGCGATCGACGCTGGCAACGCGCCGCTACATCGGCGCGCTGCACGACTCGAACAGCGGTCACATGCACCCGCTGAACTACACGCTCGGGCTGGCCGCAGCGGCCGCGGCGCGCGGGGTGCGCCTCTTCGAAGGCACGCGCGCGACCGACTACAAGGAGACGGGTTCGCGCGTGCAGGTCCACACGCTCGCAGGCGAGGTCCGGGCTCGCTACTTGGTCCTGTGCGGCAACGTCTATCTCGGAGATACGGCACCGGCACTCGCGGCCAAGATCATGGCGGTCGCCACCTACATCGTGGCTACCGAGCGCCTCGGGGCCGAGCGAGCACACTCGCTGATCAGCAGCGGCGCGGCAGTGAGCGACATGAACTGGATTCTCGATTACTTCCGGCTCTCCGCCGATCACCGCTTGCTGTTCGGCGGCCGCGTGAGCTACTCGGGCCTGGGCGCCTTCGATGCCCCTGGCGCGACCCGCAGCCGCATGCTCGCCGTGTTCCCGCAGCTTCAAGACGTGAGCATCGAGTACTCCTGGGGCGGGTATGTCGATATCACGATGAATCGCGCCCCACACTTTGGCCGCCTTGGGACCAACATCTACTTCTTGCAAGGCTTCTCGGGTCACGGCATCGCACTCGCCGGGATCGCCGGCAAGCTGGCCGCCGAGGCCATTGCGGGCACAGCCGAGCGCTTCGACGTGTTCAGCAAGATTCCCCACGCCGATTTCCCGGGCGGAGCCGCCCTGCGCCGACCCATTCTGGTCCTGGCGATGCTCTACTACCGGCTGCGCGACCTGCTGTGAGCCCTTATAGAGCGCCGTTTCCCACCGGCGCTCTGGTGCCGCACTGAGGTCAGCGCCACCCGTCAAGGTTCGCTCTTGAGCCGCAGTGTCTACTTGGCTCCGTCCACACCAACCGAGGGCCGATCACATGCGCAGCGGGGGCCACGTCGGCTCTTCGGGCTCGGGTAGAGCCCGGCAGCGCCACGCTCGCTTCCCGCATCTCGGCCTCCCGCCTGGATCTCGGCCGGCCGCTGCTGGCCGTGCGCCGCCGGTGGTGTCAGTGTTAGTGAACAACAGGCTGGACGACGTTCCAGCTCAGGACCATATATATGGCAACGACGAGGATCAGGACGAGCAGAGCAAGCGGCCACAGATATGCCCAGAACAGGAACGAAACCCGCCGCACACTCGGCTGTCTCCTCGGAGCTTCAAGCCAGCTGGCCGCGGGATGACGCGTAAGCAGGATTCTGGTTGCCTGCGAGAGCCCGACTTGAGGTCTTTTGGTCTGATCAGCCTCGACGGTCCGAGCGATACCCCGAGAGTCGAAGTAAACAAACCAGCAGTTCCTCGTAGTCTCTGGCAGAACTGCGGCGCAGGTCTTTGCGACGAGCTCGCGGAACTCCTGATACGCGTTCTGGTCAAATGACCGACCCTGCGCGTCGGCGAGCAGTAGTGCACACCGGTCTCGATAGTTTGCGAGGACTTGCCGGAGTTCCCACTGCACGCCGTCCGATTTCGCGGGACGCAGCACAATCAGCGAGGAGTTTGCAAGGAGCCCGCGCACCAGCTGTTGCCAGTCAGTCTCCTCGGTCGAACAGCAATAGATGCGCGGAGCGTCAGCAGGGGGCATCAAGTCGTTGGGTATGCCCATGGGGATGGGCACCCCCATGGTTATGACCGGACAAGTCCTTTCCAGAGCCCGCACCGTGACCGCTTCAACAGACCACGCCGTGAGCTCCTCAACGGAACGCTCAATGGCCCTGAGTATAGTCGCAAGCAAAGGCGACGAGGCCATGTCCCGAATCGACCACGAACGGCCCACGTGGGAGTGCGTTTCCCCCTCCGTGCCGAAACTGCGCAGGTATACGACTGGACGAGGAGCGTGATCGAGCACAGCCTGCAGGTCGACACGCGCGTGGTGTCTCCGGAACGATGCCACCCCTTGCACCCAGAGCCAAAGGACACACGACACAATTGCAAGCGTTCCCAGCAATACAAACGTGAATAGCTCCGTGTTGTACGTCTTGGCAGCTCGGGGATAGATTCCAACTAGAAGAACCATCAGCGCAGCTAGCAGCGCAACGATCAGCGCACGGCTAACGGCAAGCATCAAATAGCCACGGAGCGGACTGCAGCGATAAAACGGCCGCCAGTCAGCTAATCTGGAGTTCTCCCTCATCCATTTCCCGAGGTCAGCCGCGTTCGAGTCTGGTAACGCCCGCGGATGCAGCCCCCCGAGCTCGGAGTCAGGCTGGGTCTTGAACACACGTCACCTTGGTAGCTGGTCGGAACGGCACCTGTACATACCATTGACCAGAAGTACCCGCAGGTGCCTGGCCCAGATACGGCTATCGGGAGCTCATTGCCGCTTGCAGGAACATGAAGACGTCGGGCACCCAGTAGGCGAAGCCTTGCAGACTGGTTGCAAACCTCCAGTGACCATCCTGCGCCGAGCTACCAAATGGGGGATAGACCTTGGCCTGGTTCGGGGCGCCCTTCCGATCGAGCTCGATGCCGAGAGCCTTGCTCGGCTCGATGCTGTAATCGTTTTGCGCCTGAATGACGAACACCGGGTCGTGGGCTGCACGCACGGCCTGCTTCAGGCGCTCGCCGAGGGCCGGGTTCCAGCTCTGGGCGGCCGGTGCAAAGGCGACAAAGGCACGGACCCCGAGCCCCTTCTCCGCCGTGAGCAGGGTCTGAATCCCGCCAAAAGAGATGCCGCTCATGACCATCCGCTGTGGATCAGCCCACTGCTGTTCCTGGACCCAGCGCACAGCCGCTTCCACGTCCTTGTTATACACCTCCTGGACGGAGACCATCTCGCGTTGTGCGCGACTGCGGTCCAGCGGATGGGTCAGATATACCCGCCGCTGGATATCCAGGATGTATTCACCAGGCGAGGCGCCATGCCCGTGACGCTGGAACGTAAAGAATACAAACCCTCGTTGCTGATAGAGGTATGCAAGAGCCGGCGGACCACAGGGCTCCGGATTCTTCTCGCTGCCATGATTGAAGATCATCACCGGATAGGGCGGCGGCCCCTCTGGAGTCAGAAAGCAGCCGTGTAGCGAATACTGCCCGGCCGGGATCGTCACTTCCTGAGGCTGATCAGCCGCCAATGCATCATTGACCCAGGCAGCGCAGCCGAGGACGGCGAGAAGTGCTGCGATGTGACTGAAGCGTCCGTCGACGGCCACTCTCTTCACCACCCTTATGTAGCGCAGGCAACCGCTGCGCCAGCCCGGGCCCGCTCCGGTACCGAGAATACTCCTGCGGAAGGCAGGCTGTCCTGCCTTCCGCAGGTGCGCACTACAGATTCACGGGGTGCTCGTTGGCTACTGCTGCAGACAACTCCCGAGCTGATCTCCGATTGCCAGATGCGCCGGCACTGCGCTCAGGTCAATCGAGATATCGTGGCCGTTGTGGCACATGGTCAGTTTGCGGATCGTGCCCGCGAACGTGACCACCGAGAAGGAAGGTAAGGTGTACGTGAACGTCCCGTGGCTCGCATCCAGCGCAGCTTGCTGCTCCAGGGACTGCGTTGCAGAGGTGATCCAGGGTGTCAGGGACCCCGCGACGATGCCGTCGATCGTGAACGACTGCGTGACTGGCAGCGTCGTGTCGTTGACCGCCACCAGCGCAAAGCGGCCGGAGCTTGGGTCCATGAACGCGGACAAACCCAGAGGACTGCTGTTGAACGGCACGTCAATACGGACATCGCCAGGACGCACGAACTTGCTGAATTGCGCCATGACGTAAGCGCGCGGCTGCAAAACGCCTGCCGCGCTCAGCAGCCCGTTCGCATCACCGATGGTCTTCCACCAGATGTAAGCGCTCATGTTTCCGACCGTCAGGGTACTGGTGATCTGCTGAGCCGTATCGACTGCTGAGTTGATCGTCTGGTCGTTCACCAGATATTCAGTCATCCAGGTGTGCTTGCCGAGCGAGTGCGCCAACGGGTAGTCCTGGATTCCGGCACCGTAGAGATGTCCGCCGATATAAGCCACATTGGCGGCAGCCACGGAATCGCTGAGCGTGGGATTGGAGAGAGTCTGGTCGTAGTGGAATGACTCCGGCATCAGCATCGGCGTCTTGACGCCACTTGCAAAGCTCTGAAAGAAGGTGTCGAGTTGCGCCGCATTCCACCGGCACGACTCATAGGTTGCGGTAAAGTCCGGCTCGTTTTGCA
>Ga0123356_10002563_pt1 | contig 19399 bp, 21 predicted proteins | sample TergutEmb28metaG_2_FD_92546 | JGI IMG/M metagenome (GOLD analysis project Ga0123356, IMG submission 92546) | Embiratermes neotenicus P3 segment gut microbial communities from Petit-Saut dam, French Guiana - Emb289 P3 | ecosystem: Host-associated > Arthropoda: Insects > Digestive system > Gut ...
ATCGCCCGCCTTTTTTATGCTTATTATCCTTATCCATCCCTCTATATAGCCGGTATGCACCAAAAATTCCTTGTTCGGGGCCACAAACTGGTTTCCGTTTATCATCACATTGCCCTCTTTGGTGGTCCTTCCGGTGCTCTTCATGACCCCTATCACGTCGATTCTCCCCGGTACTTCGGTTTTTACTATATTTCCGCGCAGATCCACGACTTCATCGAAGGCGGGATTGCGGATATCGAGTATCTCCTTTATCTCCCCGATTTTTATGCTGTCGATGTTGATATAAAAAGAGACTCCGGGCTCGAAATACTGCTGGGAAGCTTCCTGTATGTTCCAGCCCGTTATGAATTCGATTTCAAATGTTTCGCCGTTGGCGTTCAGGTTTATTTTGTCGGCGAGATTATATCTCATCGCTATCCCCACAAGCGCCGCGGCGACAAAAAGGATTATGATCAAATCTATTATATTGAATTTAAATCCCGGTTTTTTTTCTTTGTTAGCGTTCAATTATGTTCCCCTCCTCATCCGCTTCCGCAAGGGACGTGCAGTTTCCGTAACTCACGAGATACGGAGTCCTGAAATTTATCGACATGCCGACCATGATCGGCTGGCCGTTCACCACAAATTTTATCTTGTCCTTTTTGCATTTGGCCAGCACCGTTATCACAACCTTGGAATAATCGGGATACGGCGCCTCTATTATCACCCCCGGCTCCAGATCGGTCGTGAGCGCGAAGGCGTCGGTTATTTTGATGTCCTGTACTATCCCCAATTCGTTTGTCCTGACGCTGTCTATTATTTTTGTCCCTTTTGTCATCAGATGCGCCGATGAAAGAAAATCGTTTCTGATCAAATCGATTTCTATGGTGTATAATATCGCGGTGTCTTCGCTGCCGCCCAGAACATCGTTGCCCAGCATAATGTAGACCACCAGCGCAACCGCCGCGAGGATGACCATTATCAGAATAAAATCGATGATGTTGAATTTGCGCGCTTTTTTTTGCGTTATGCCCGCGTGGTCCGAAAATTTTCTGCCGTCCATATTTTTTTGTTTTCACCTCTTTCTTTAAATCGCCTTTTTATTGTTTTTTGATGACGCATACCACCATTCTCGTCAAAAACTCTTTCAGCGCCGGGATTTTTACAAACCTCTCCTCTTTGTAATATTCTATGTTCAGGTTCAGCGCCGCGGTGAGTTTTTTGAATTTTTTTATCGTCATTTTGTTGATGTATGAAAAATATTCTTCGCCGTTTTGCCGCTTTGATATCCGCAGTTTTATCCGCTTTTCGCCGTCGGGAAGCTCTTTTACCAATTTCTTATACCCCCTAATCAGGCTTTTCTGCCCGAAAAACACGTGTACCCAGGGAATCCCGATCGCATCGGAGAGGTGCGCGCCGTAAGGGTGGTTATACGGAGGGAAATTGATGTACAGCCTGCCGTTTTGGGACAATACCCGCACGCACTCGGCCAGCACCGCGGCGGGGTCGTCCACGTGCTCCATCGCGTCGTTTAAAATTATCGAATCGAAAACCCCGCTGTCAAACGGTATTTCGGCCGCGTCCCCGAGCACAAACTCGAATTTGTCCGAAAGTCCCAATTTGGAGGCGAGTTTCGCGGATTCTTCGCCATAGGCTTCCACGATGTCCATCCCGGTCACGCGTTTTGCGCCGATGGAGGCGTAATAGAGGGATTTGCCGCCCGCGCCGCAGCCGATATCCAGAATGTTTTTCTCCTTGAACATTTCTTCGCGGGTGTAACGTTTGAGGTAAAACGCGATTGTGCGTTCCCCGTTTTCAAACTGCCACTCCGCATAGCTCTTTTCGCCGCTTATCTGCATATTAAACGGGTGCGGCGGCTTTTTGAACAGTTTATTGACCAAAAGCAGCATTTTATCACCTTTGCCCTTAGCTCGGTTTGACGGCGGATTCATCCGAGTTTTTCAACCCGAACCGGCACACCGCGGTAGTTATGGAAACGACAAGCCAGAACATCAGATAAACCCTGTAATTGTACCAAACATAGTCCGTAAGCCCGTTTAACAGAAATCCCGTCACCGCGCAAAGCCCGCCCGCCGCCGAAAGCCTGATGTATTTTTCGTTTGTTTTTTTGATCGCGGTGAAACAATGCTGCCAAAAGAAAAATACCGCAAGCAAAAAAATGGCAAGCCCCCCCGCCCCCAGTTCGACGCAGATCTGCAGATACAGGTTGTGGCTGTGGGGCGCGCCCTCAATGCCCGCCAGCGAATATTCCGGATATACCAGCCGGAACGCTTCCGTCCCCATTCCGATGCCCCAGGCTATATGGTCTTTGATCATCCTCAAAGAGGCCTGCCATATCGACACCCTGTAGGAAGTGGAACTGTCCGCTATATTGCCGATGGTGGTGATCCTCTGTATGATCGAATCGGGCAAGACGGCAGGGGCAAACGGAACCAGAAGCAGCATCCCCAGATATGCCACTATCGCCTTTTTGTTTATTATGATAAACAATATCAAAAGCGCGAATATGATCCCCAGCCATGATCCCCTCGACCAGGTATATACGAGACATAAAACGGAAAAAAGCGCGCAGACCATAAAAGGCGCGCTTTTTTTTATGCTGCCCGCTATAAACAGCGAAACTATCATGAAGGGTATCACGAGTATCAGATACTCGGCCAGCACGTTCGGATTTTCCAAAGTCGAGACGACGCGCCCCGAAATGTTTGCGAACATGCTCGCATCCTGCCATGTTCTGTCGGATACCCCGAAATAGTTCTGATATATCCCGTAGACCGAAACCGCAAATCCCGAAAACATCAGCGCGGACACGGATCTCTTTATCATCTCTTTCGACCTTATCATATTGACCGCCGCGAAATATATCAGAGCGAAACAAACGTACATCAGCGCCCGCCTCAGGCTTCCGCTTTTGGCCACGGACGACGCCCCCCCGAAGAACATCATGCCGCAAAACATCAGCACGAACAAATCGAAAATCTCAAAATCAAATGTCCTCTTTCCCCTTATCAATTTCAAAAAATAACAGGCGGAGATCAAAATACAGGGCCCCGCCCCGGTGATCACCAGGCCGCCGGGCGGCAAAAACGGAACCGCGGTCAAAAACAGCAGAAATCCCGCCTCGGGACGGCACAAAACCGCATACAAAACAGCCGCCCCCGCGAATGCGCCGCACAAAGCCGAAAGCGAACCGACCGGCGTTTTTATAAAATACGTCGCAATTCCAAGCACCATACCCGCCGAAAAACAGATGATATTCGTCCTTTTTTTGCTGTAATCCCCGTTTTTGCGCGAATTTTCGCGGGTATCGCCTTTTTCGGGAAATCTCAGGAATTTAAAAATAAGGGCGTTGCATATAAAGCTGCCGTACAGGGATTCGTATAACGACTGTTTGCCGAAAATAATCAGCAGAGCCGAAAAAGCGGTCAGCCCGATCCCCACGATCAAATCGAGCAGCATGGTGGCCGGGTCTTTTAAGACATACACTTTAATTAAATACATGATCGAAGAATAAAAGCCCAAGGATATGAAAAATATCCCGATTGTGCTCAGATTGGCGGACAATATTTTTTCAACCGTTTGTTTTACCCGGTGTATTACCACGCCGTTTTCGCATTTTACTATTATCGATTTTTTGATTTTTCTCACCGGGGTTTTCAACGGACTGGGTTCATATCCCTGAAATGTCCTGTAAAAAACAGATTTTTCGTAATATCTCCGGGAATTTTCATAACCTGTGAATATAAAGGCCGCAAAGCTCACGCCTATTTTTTGATAAAGCCAGTCCGCTATAAAAAACAAAAAATTTAAAATTTTACTGTTTTTGAATATTTCAATCACCTTCTGTTTTTTTATTTTTTTTGAGCATTTTTATAAAAATTTTCGCCTCTTCCGTTTTGAAAACAATGTTGGCCGCCATATAACAAACCGCTCCCGCAGCGGCGACAAAACCCGCGACTGCGATATTTTTGAACAGAACCGATTCAAATGCGTTATTTTTCAGTATATACTTCAGCGCTTTGGTGACGGCGAGCAAAACGCACGAGCTCAAAAATATTTTGGCGATGTTGAACAGAAACTTTTTGTCGAATATTCCCCTTATTTTTATCTTCAAAGCGGCAGCCAAAATAACCGCTGTAAGGCTCTGGCAGCACAAAACGGAAAAAGCGATATAAACCGGCGGCAGTTTTAGATACGATATAAACACCCGGCACAGCGCAAAATTCACCGCAATGCCCGAAATGGCGGCTATCATGGGAAATTTCACTGATTTTTTCGAATAGAAAATCCGGTTTAAAATCTCAATCGCGGAGAACATGATCATGGAAGGCGCGAGCATGGAGAACATCTCCGCCGTCGAAGCGGCCAATTCCGGCGTATATTCCAGACGCATGAATATGACCGCGACCGCTTCCGCCCTGAGCCCGTAACACAGGCACGCGACCGGCACAATCACAAAACACGCCGCCGAAAGCCCCCCCTTGACAATATCCGCGAAATTTTTTTCGTCGCCGGCGTTTTGCGCCAGTTTCGGAAACATATAATTGCATATCCCATACGTCAAAATCCCCGTGACAATCAAAAACAACTGCCACGAATTGGTAAAAGAAGCGACCGCCGCCCCGCTGTCGGGGCACATTGTCGAATAATGCAGGCCGATCTGTTTGCCCATCGGGACAAGCCAGGAGCCGGCCATCACGGGAAGCGCCAGGCCGGCGCATCTTTTCAAAGCCGGATTTTTAAAATCCAATATAAACCTGTATTTATACTTTTTTCTGATCAATGGTATGACGAGGGTTAGCAGCTGAATTATCCAGGAAACCAAATAGGCCGCGGCGAGCCCGTAAACCCCGAAATACCTGTTTAAAAACAAAAAATAGACCACTACGCCGAAATTCGAAACCGCCGAAACCAGCGCGGGCGCGATAAATTCGCCCTTCGACTGCAAAATCCCGGTCAGGCTGTAGACCGCCCCGGTAAAAATGATCATCGGAAACAAAATTTTCAGCAAATTGGAAGCCATCTCCAAGGTTTCTTCGTCAGTTTTGGCTATGAAGCCCACTATCTGCCTTGAAAATATGACGCCGAAAAAAGCCAAAAGCCCCGAAGCGAGCAGTACGGTATTTGTGAATATATTCGCGAATTTTTCGGCCTCTTTTTTTGTTTTTTCCGTTTTAAAGTCAAAGGAATTGTAAGCGGGGATAAAAACCCCCAAAACCGCCGCTCCGAACAATATGTCAAAAAAATCCAGCGGTATATTCAAGGCCACCGAAAAAGCGGTGTTCTGCGTGCTGCCGCCGTAAAGGGCCGCCATCATCATCTGTCTCGCCAATCCCAGAATTTTGGAAAAAGCGGTCGCGAATATAATCAAAGAGACCGTTTTTGCGGCTTTTTTGCTCCCGTCAATCATATCAAATCATTTTCTTTCAAAAATTTCATTCCGCTTTTGTCCAAAGCGCCGATATTATCTTTCAGCCATGTCTCAAAAAGGTCGGGGCGCCGTTCGGCAGTCAGCAAAACCGACTGTTCCCACCGCCACCGCTCTATTTTGGCGTGATGGCCGGAAAGCAAAACCTCCGGAACGAAACTTCCCATAAATTCACCGGGCTTGGTGTATTGGGGGTATTCCAAAAGCCCCGAGCTTATGCTCTCGTCGCGGTGGCACTCCGGATCCGACAAAACCCCCTCGGCAAGCCTGGCCACGCAGTCCGCCAAAATCGCGCAGGGCAGTTCCCCGCCCGTCAGAATATAATCGCCTATCGATATCTCCTCGTCTGCGACCATGTCCAAAACCCTCTGGTCAACCCCTTCGTAATGTCCGCAAATTATTATCAAATCGGTGTATTTTACCAATTCTTCGGCTTTTTTTTGCGTCAAAAGCTTCCCTTTGGGCGACATGTACACCGTCCTGGTTTTTTTTTCGCCGCCGATCTTTTCATTGACCGTTTTCCAGCAGTTGTATATGGGGGCGGCGGTCAAAAGCATCCCCATGCCTCCCCCATAGACCGTATCGTCCACGGTTCTGTGCTTGTTGTCCGAATAATCCCTGAGCTGGTGATATTCTATGGCTATGCATCCTTTTTTTTCGCCGCGCCCGATCACGCTCTCGCTCAGCACGGATTTTATCATTTCCGGGAAAAGCGTTATTATATGAAACCGCATATCAAAGCATACCTTCTATCAGCGTGACAAAGACCCCTTCGGCGAGATCCACCTTTTTTACGAAAGCGGGGACGTTTGGTATCATGATTTCCCTGTTTTTATTGTTTTTTTCGATGACTTCGGTTGTGACGACATAAATATCATGGGCCCCATTGTCAAAAATGTCCGACAGGATCCCGTATTTTTCACCCGTTTCAAAGTCAAATACGGGCAGTCCCGTCATGTCGCTTATAAAATAAGTGCCTTCTTCCAAGTCCGCGTCCTGTTTTTTCGCGTATAAAATTTTGTTTTTGAGCTTGGATATGTCTTCGACGGTTTGAATTCCTTCAAAAGAGGCGACAAGAAAGTTGCCGGCGGTCCTTATTTTTTCGACGACGAGAGGCTTTTGGCCGTTCTCATCGAGATAAAAAACCTTAAACCTCAGCAAAAATTCAGGGGTATCGCACCAGCTCTGAATTTTCGCCTCTCCCGAAAAGGAATGCGCCGAAGTTATTTTTCCCGCTTTTATATATTCGCCCATACTCTCAAATTATATCCACCGAAACTTTTTTGTTTTCCGCGTTCGCGCACGCCTTGACGAGCACCCGGACAGCTTTCGCTATTTTGCCTTTTTTGCCGATGACTTTTCCCATGTTTTCCTTGTCCACGCTCAGTTCCAAAATTATAATGCCGTCCTGTTCTTTTTCGTTTATGTCTATTTTCGCATCTTCCCCGATTATCGCGGCGACTATGTCGCGCAAAATTTCTTTCAAAATTTTTCTCCCCTCAATGTTATAACTTGGGCGGTCTTACAGGACGCCGCTTTTTTTCAGCAGGCTTTTGACCGTTTCTGTGGCCTGCGCCCCGCTTGCGATCCACTTTTTCGCTTTTTCTCCGTCGACATTTATTTCAACGGGTTCCGAGAGCGGATTATAATACCCTATTTCCTCGATAAATCTCCCGTCGCGGGGATATCTCGAATCTGCCACCACTATCCGGTAAAAAGGGGCTTTTTTCGCGCCCATCCTCCTGAGTCTGATTTTTACAGCCATTTTTGTTTGCTTCCTCCTAAAATAAAATTATATTTTCAAATATATATTTTCAAATAATAAATTTAAATTTATTAATTTGTTTTTTTGTATATACCTCAAAACGGCATTCCGGTTTTTCCGAATTTTTTCTTTTTGCCGCCGCCCATGTACTGCTTCATCATTTTGTTGGTCTGATCGTATTGTTTGAGCAGTTTGTTTACTTCCTCTACATTCGTCCCGCTCCCCGCCGCTATCCTTTTTTTGCGCGAAGAGTTTATTATATCCGGGTTGTCCTTCTCTTTTTTTGTCATGGATTTTATTATGGCCTCTGTTCTCGCGATTTGTTTTTCGTCGATTTTCGCGTCTTTCAACGCGTTCGGCTTGATTCCGGGTATCATGGAGAGAATCTGTTCCATCGAACCCATTTTTTTCGTCTGCTCGAATACATCGAGATAATCATCCAAGGTAAACGACTGGTCCCTCAGCTTTTTTTCGAGTTCTTCGGCCTTTTTTTCGTCGAAAGCGGCCTGGGCCTTATCCACTAATGTGAGTATGTCGCCCATTCCGAGTATGCGCGAAGCCATCCTGTCGGGAAAAAATTCCTCGAGCGCGTCGATTTTTTCCCCCGTCCCCACAAATTTTATGGGCTTGCCCGTGACATACCGGATGGACAGCGCCGCGCCCCCTCTCGTGTCCCCGTCGAGCTTTGTGAGCATCACCCCGGTTATATCCAGCATATTGTTGAACGTTTCGGCCACGTTGACGGATTCCTGGCCTATCATGGCGTCCACGACCAACAATATCTCATGGGGCTCTACGGCCTCTTTCATTCTTTTCAGTTCGTCCATCAAAATCTCGTCTATCTGCAGCCGGCCCGCCGTATCGATAAAAACGATATCGTTTCCGTTTTGCTTCGCGTATTTTACGCCTTCCTCGGCGATTTTTACCGGGTCTTTTTCTCCCGGCACCGAAAAAAACGGCGCCCCGGCCTGTTCGCTCACGATTTCAAGCTGCCTGATTGCCGCGGGGCGGTAAACGTCGCAGGCCACGAGCAGCGGTCTTTTGTTTTCTTTTTTCATCATCAGCGCCAGTTTGGCCGCGTGAGTCGTTTTTCCCGCTCCGTTCAGGCCCACCAGCATGACGATGGTCGGGGGCTTTGGGGATATCTTTATTTTTTCTTGCTTTCCGCCCATTATTTTGGTCATTTCCTCGTCCACTATTTTGACCACCTGATGGCCGGGCTGAATGCTCTCGAGCACTTCGGCTCCCACCGCCCTCTCGGTCACGCGGTTTACAAATTCCCTCACCACTTTGAAATTCACGTCGGCTTCAAGCAGCGCCAGTTTTATCTCGCGCATGCCTTCCTTGACGTCGGCCGCCGTGAGTTTGCCTTTGCTGCGGAATTTTTTGAACGCCGCGCTCATTTTTTCCATCAATCCATCGAACATATACACTCAAATCTCCGTTTTATATATTCACAGCACAAGATTTTTTACCGTATCCGCTATCGTATTTACGTTTTCATCAAAAATTTTTACGAAATTCAAGCTCGATTTCGCCATTTTTATATTTTCGGCGCATTCCTCTATTTTTTCGAACGCTTTTTTGTATTCCCCGAATTTTTCCGCGAAGCCGAGCTTTTCTTCCATCTCCTCCAAAATTTCCTCGCCGCGTTTTATCGCGTCCCGCACCCCTTGCCTGGTGATGCCCACATGCTCCGAAATTTCGGCAAGGGACAAATCTTCGTTGTAATACAAATCAATGGCGTCTTTTTGCTTGTCGGTCAATATATTTCCGTAAAAATCGAGCAAATAACTTATTTTATAATTTTTTTCAAACATTTTTTTGTCCCGTTTTTTGATTATACCGATTATATCGATAAAAAATCGTCCAAATGTAAAGCGCATCGCTTTACATTTATATATTATACTATATTTTTTGCCAAAAGTCAATAGTTTTTTTGTTTTATTAAATATTTACAAAATATTAACAAAAAACGGCAAAATCGCAACACAATTTTGATATAATGGATGGGTCAGATGGGTCATAAGGTCAAAAAAATCAGAAAGGTAAAACAACAAAAATGCAGGGTGACAAAAACGAAGGAGTTATATTAAAAAAAGACTACAAGCAGCTGAAAATCGATTTTGTGGGAAAAAGAAACATATTTTTCATTATAATCGGCGTTGTGTTTTTGGTGGGTTTGGTTTCGTTTTTCGTGAGGGGATTCAACTGGGACATAGATTTCGTCGGCGGCACGGTGACGGAATACAACCTGAACAAAGATGTTTCCCCCGACGACTTGAGCGATATCGAAAAAATGGTGACGGACACCCTGGGCTTCGCCCCCTCTTCCGTGGTGAGATCCGGAAACCCCGCCCGCCAGGTCGTGATAAAGACAAGGGACATAAGCTCCGAGCAGAGGAAAGCGATTTTTGAAGCGCTCGCCGGCGTATACGGCATGACGGAGGACGATATCTACATTTCAAACAATGTGGCCCCCACGGTGGGCCAAACGCTGGCGCAGAATACGATAATCGCAGTCGGGCTCACGGTGCTTCTGATGCTCGTGTATATAGTGTTCAGGTTTGAGTTTTATTCGGGGATCGCGGCCATTTTGTGCCTGATTTTCAATGTGTTTGTGATGCTCACATTCTACTCGCTCTCGCAGATACCGATGAACATGACGGTTATAGCGGCCTTTTTGACCATTTTGGGTTATTCCATAAATACGACCATAATAATCTTTGACAGGATACGCGAGGATATGAAACAAAAAAAGGGTTCCGGCGCGCAATTTAAAGATGTGGTCAATGAAGGCACCAACCGGACATTTGCCCGCTCCGTAAACACGACCATCACCACCCTGATGACTATAATCTGCGTATATATTTTGGGCGTCCCGTCGATCAAGGCTTTTGTCATGCCTTTGATTGTGGGGATTTTGGCCGGGTTGTTTTCGTCGGTATGCTTGTCCGGACCGCTCTGGGATCTGATCAGGCCTAAAAATTTAAAAATAAATAAAAAAGATAAATAAAATTCCGTCAGGCCTTTTTGTCGTCGTCCCGGTTTTTTGGATTTTTATGAAAAATTTTCATTATGCCTTTTGCCGCATTGGCCAAAATTTTGCCGAAATAGGCGGATTTGCCCGTTTTTTTCGTGTTTTTTTGGTCGCTTTCGGGATTTTTTACGTAATGCTCCGTTTCTTCGGGGAACCCTTTTGCCCTCAGTCTGTTTTCGGCGTATTCTTTTATCAGAACATAAATCACCGCAAATACCGGAACTCCGAAGAAAATACCCGGAAGCCCGAAAAACCCGCTCATCACGATTATCGAAAAAATGACCCAGAACGCCGGCAGGCCCACTTTCGGCCCCAGGACTTTCGGCCCGATAAAATTCCCGTCGACCTGCTGGAGTATGAATATGAACACCAAAAACCACAGAGCCTGCCATATATCGTTGATCGCCAAAAAGAACAGCGACGGTATCGCGCCGATAAACGGCCCGAAAAAGGGTATCACGTTGGTCACCGTGACAATAACCGTGATCAAGGCGGTATAGCGTATGTTGAAAATCGACATCACCAAAAAGCACAAAACGCCCACAATCAGCGAGTCCAATATTTTCCCGGTTATGAAACCCCCGAAAATTTCATGAGTTTTTCGCATTATCACCACAAACTTATACGCAAATGAGGTGGGAAACAACGCGAAAAGCAATTTTTTTGTCTGAGCTATGAATTTGTCCTTGCTGATGAGCAGGTAAATCGAAAGCAAAATGCCGAGGACGACATTGAAAATACCCGCGAATATCCCGTATATGATGTTTATCGTGCCGTTTAACGCGGTTATTATATACGACGAAAACAAATTCAGGGTATCTTCCGCCCAACGGCCGAATGTTTCCGCCACGTCGATTTTGAGCCCCAGGCTGTCGGCGTAATCTTGAACGGATTTGCCCAAATCGTTTAAAAATACGCCTATTTTCGAATCTGCGATATCTATCTCGCCCGCATCTGCGATTTCACCGGTTTCTTCGATATTTTCAAAGGTTTCATACGGGCTCAACAAGTCCGTGGCCCTCCCCGTGAGCTGCTGCACGCTCGCGATGACCTGCGGAATCACCATCAGAAGCAACAGGGTTATCAAAATCGCCGTGAACAAATATGTGGCCAAAATGGAAAATACGTTTTTTAATTTTTTGCCCAATTTGAAAAACACTTTATTCAAAAAAAACATCAAAAGGGGATTGAGCAGATAGGCGAAGATAAAGCCGTACAAAACGGGTGACAATATCTTAAAAAAACCGAGATACTGCCGCTGCGCTATAAAATCCCGGATGCCCAGTATAATCATTATGGCTGCGAAACTCACCGCGATGACTATAAAGGAATATATGGCTATCAGGGTATATTTTTTGTTCCGGTCTTTTTCGGTTTTATCTTTTTTGCCTTCGTTTTCGTCCTTCATAAAAAATCACCTCCGTTTTTTGTTTTATCTCGAGAAATATCGTGTCAGAGGAGTACAGCCGATGCGGGAATTAATTGTGAAAAAATCGCGGTTTGTCGCCTATGCCGCGAAAATCGGTTCCGAGGATGGGGCAAAAGCCTATATCGCCGAAATTTCGAAACAGCACAAAAGGGCCCGGCATGTGGCCTATGCGTATGTGCTTCCGGGTGCGGCGCGGTGCGGCGACGACGGCGAACCGCGCGGGACGGCGGGTCCGCCGATTTTAAATTCCATTCAAATGCGCAGCATGGAAAATGTGGCCGTCGTGGTCGTCCGTTATTTCGGCGGGATTTTACTTGGCAAAGGCGGCTTGATCCGCGCCTACGGAAAAGCGGCGGGTTCGGCCCTGGAAGAAATGGGCTCATGAACCGAGCTTTATTATCTCCGAGTCCCGTGCCGCTTCGACCAAGCGGAGCGCCTCGTCGTAATCAAAAGCGGTTATCGCGCCCTTTCCGTTTTCATACACGAGCGCGCCCAAAATCGCTTCCTTTCCGGGGTTGTCGGCCGCTTGCCATATCGCCGCCTGGGCGATTTCGTAACCGGCGCCGTTTTCATCCAAAACTTTCAGGAGTTTTATAAGCTGCGAGTTTTCCGCGAGCATTTCCACGGTGAAATAATCGCTTTCCCCGGGCGTGTCCTTATATATATTCATGCACGCCGTGTCTATATACAAAACACCGGACTGGCCGGCTCTGACGGAAAAATTTTTTTCTCTGCGGGCCAGCATGTTCTGCACATTTCCGCTGTTGGCGGCGAAATATGTCCCGAACGGTATCGTCACTTCGAGCTTGGAATCCGTTTTGTTTTGAATCCGGAGCAGATTGCGGCTTATCGAATCCCCCGCCGCGACCGCGGCGATGTAACCTTTGTGTATCATCGCGTGTATATCCCCGGAAAAATCCCCCCTTAATTCATAGGCCTTTTCCATGTCCTTATGCCCGGGGAATTTCGAGATGAATTCATCTATGAGTTCAAGGGTGGGCTCAAAGAGATATTTTTCCGAATATGAAGAATCGCCCCGTATTTTTTCGACCAATTCTTCGGCTTCGGACGCGTATCTCGAATCCGGGCGCGAATTTATGAAATCTATGAGCCAAAGAAGGCCCTCCTCGGAGCTGTGGTTTTTTTTGCTCTCTCTCCATTCCTTTTCTTCGTTATCTTCGGTTTCTTCCTCGGGCATCTCGGCGGGGGGGGCTTCGGTTTTTTCGCCGCTTTCCGTTTTCCGATCTTCGCCCGGCGCGGTTTTTTCGGTTGACGGGATTTCGTCCGGCTCTTTTTGGTCTTTCGCCGGATTTTCGCATGAGGTCAAAAAAACCGGAAAAACAAAGAGCGAGACCGCGAAAAGACAAAGCAAAAATTTCACGCTCTTACTTCGCATCATAGCCTAAATCAAACGCCGGCAGGTTCGCCTCGAACAACTTCGGATTCGATTCCCTGAGCGCGTCGATATATATGTCCCTGCCGACGCTGTCTTTCATCAGCTTCGCGAAAATTCCGATCAGGACGACGTTTGCCGCCCTGTCGTTTTTTGACTGCCGCGCCAGGGCAAATGCGTCCGCTTCGATCACTTTCACACCCATATCCGCTATTTTGGCTATTATATCCTCCGGGTATTTTTCCGCGCCCGTCATCACCGGCGCGGGCTCTATTTTTTGCGTGCTCATGATTATCGTGCCGCCTTTTTTCAGATACGGCAGCCACCTCAGCGCTTCAAGCTGTTCAAATGCTATGATTATATCCGCCTCTCCCCTGCAAATGACGGGCGAGTATATTTTGTCCCCGTATTTCACATATGTCACAACGGAGCCGCCGCGCTGGCTCATCCCGTGGACTTCCGAGACTTTCACATCGTAATTTAATTTCAAAGCGGCCGCGCCGAGTATCCTCGAGGCCAGAAGCGTCCCCTGCCCTCCCACGCCGACTATCATTATATTGGTGGTATTCGCTCCCATTTTTTAATTTACCTCGCTTATCGACTTGAATTTGCACAATTTTGCGCATACGCCGCAGCCCGCGCAAAGCGACTGGTCTATTTCGGCTTTTTTGTTTTCGAATTTGATCGCGGGGCAGCCGGAAGAAATGCACGCCCTGCACCCGCCGCACTCGCGCACTTCGTACTTTTTGTCTTTTTTGCCGCGCCCCGAAAGCAGGCACGGGCGCCTCGCGATCAAAACGCAGGGCTCGTCTTTGGCGAGTTCCCCTTTCAGGATTTTTTCCGCCGCGAAAATATCGCACGGGTCAAATATCTTTATGTTCTCTTCTTTTATTCCCGAAGCCGCGCATATCCCCTCTATGCTTATCGCGGGCGCCGCTTCGCCTTTTAAGGTATATCCGGTGCTCGGGTTATTCTGGCGCCCGGTCATAGCCGTTATGCTGTTGTCTAAGATCAACACCTTCGATATGCCTTTATTGTATGTTATGTCGATGAGCCCGGTTATGCCCGAATGCATAAATGTGGAATCCCCTATCACGGCTATGCTGTTTTTCGCGGACTTTTCCCCTCTCACTTTATCGAACCCGTGCAGGGCCGAAATCGAGGCTCCCATGCATAAAGTGGTATCCATAGCCGACAGCGGCGCGTTGGCGCCGAGGGTATAGCAGCCTATGTCCCCGCTTACAAACAGTTTGAGTTTTTTAAGCACATAAAACATGCCCCTGTGCGGGCATCCCGCGCATAAGACGGGGGGCCTCGCCGGTATGCGTACATCGCCTGTTTGGGTATATTCTTTTGTTTCGCCCAGAATCCTCTCCCGCAGAAGTTCCTGGGAATATTCGCCGGTAAGCGGCAGTATGTTCTTGCCTTCGGCATTTGCTCCGTGTTTTTTGCACCACGACTCGATCACGTCGTCGAGTTCCTCAATGACGATGAGCCTGTCCACATTCGCCGCAAATTCCAGAATGGATTTTACCGGCAGGGGATTGACAAGCCCGAGCTTGAAATATGAAGCGCCGTCCCCGAACACTTCCTTTGCGTACTGATACGCTATGCCGGAGCTCACTATCCCGATTTTTTTGTCGTTGTATTCGATTTTATTGAATTCGCAGATTTCCGCGAATTCCGCAATTTTCGCCATCCGCTCTTCGAGCACGGTATGCCTGTCCCTCGCGTATGAGGGCATCATGACGTACTTCGAGACGTCTTTTGCATACGGCTTCAATTCGATTTCCCGCCGTTCTCCGAGCTCGGCCACGCCCTGCGAATGTGAAATTCGCGTGCTCAGCCTCAAAATGACCGGCGTGTCGAATTTTTCGGAAAATTCAAAGGCGAATTTGGTGAACTTCAGGCATTCGTCCGAATCCGAGGGCTCGAGCATGGGCAGTTTCGCCGCTATCGCGTAATGGCGCGAATCCTGTTCGTTTTGCGAGGAGTGCATCCCCGAATCGTCCGCCACGCCGATCACAAAGCCGCCGTTTACCCCTATATAGCCCGATATGAACACCGGGTCGGAGGCGACGTTGAGCCCCACATGCTTCATGCCGCAGAACGCGCGCCCCCCGCCTATGCTCGCTCCGATCGCCGCTTCCGCGGCGACCTTTTCGTTGGGGGCCCACTCCGCGTATATTTCCCCGTACCCGGCCGCGTATTCCGTGATTTCCGTGCTTGGGGTTCCCGGATAGCTCGAAACGAACCTGCAGCCCGCTTCATACAATCCCCTCGCGACCGCCGCGTTTCCGAGCAGCAATTTTTTTTCGCTCATAATTTTTCTATCTTTTCCTTACTGTTATTTATTTAAAATTTCTTTTACTTTGTTTGCTATGTGCTCCGCCGTGATTCCGAATATATTCATCAGTTCCTCGGCCTTTCCGGAACGCCCGAATTCGTCCTGTATGCCGATTCTTCCCATCAAACACGGAGAATTTTCAGACAGCACTTCCGCCACCGCGCTTCCGAGCCCGCCGATTACATTGTGTTCCTCGGCGGTCACCACCGCTTTGGTCTTCGCCGCTTTTATGATTATGTCTTTATCTATGGGCTTGATCGTGTGTATGTTTACCACTGCGGCGTCTATGTTGTCATGGGCGAGAATCTCCCGGGCTTTTATCGCTTCGCCGACCATTATGCCCGTGGCGATGATTGAAGCGTCTTTTCCTTCGCTTATCTGCATCCCCTTGCCCATCTCGAATTTGTAGTCCGCGCCGAATATAACCGGGACGGCCAAGCGCCCGAAACGCAGGTAAACCGGGCCCTTGTACAGTATCGCGGCTTCGACTGCGGCCCTTGCCTCAACGGCGTCCGCCGGGTTTATGATCGTCATGCCGGGAATTGTGCGCATGATCCCTATATCCTCGCAGCACTGGTGCGTCGCGCCGTCCTCGCCCACTGTCACCCCCGCGTGGGTGGCCCCTATTTTCACGTTTAAATGCGGGTAACCGATCGCGTTTCTTATGGGCTCGAACGCCCTTCCCGCCGCGAACATCGCGAAACTCGACGCAAACGGTATCTTTCCCGTCGATGCGATGCCCGCTGCGACCGATACCATATTTCCTTCGGCTATTCCGCAGTTGATAAATCTGTCCGGAAATTTTTTCCCGAAAGCCGCGGTTTTTGTAGCTGATGAAACATCCGCGTCGAGCACGACCAAATCTTCGTATTTTTCTCCGAATTCGACGAGAGCGTTGCCGTACGCTTCCCTTGTAGCCATTTTTTCCGCCATTTTAAAATCACCCTTTTCTCAATTATATTTTTGACGCGAATTCTGCCAATTCTTCCATTGCCTTTTCGTACTGCGCCTTGTTCGGGGCGGTTCCGTGCCATTCGATTTTGTTTTCCATAAATGATACGCCCTTGCCTTTTGTCGTATGGCAGATTATCGCCGCGGGCCTGCCTCTGGTTTCCCCGGCTTGTGTCACCGCGTTTTCGATTGCCTCCAGATCATGTCCGTCTATTTCGATCACAAAAAATCCGAACGCCTCGTATTTTTTGCCGATCGGGGTGGAATCCATGACTTCGGCTATGGGGCCGTCGATTTGCAGCCCGTTGAAATCGATGAATAGACATAAGTTGTCGAGCTTGTAATGAGAGGCGAACATCGCCGCTTCCCAAACCTGGCCTTCCCCCAGTTCTCCGTCGCCCAAAATCGCGTACACTTTGTAGTCTTTATTGAATATTTTCGCGGATTTCGCCATGCCGCAGGCGGCGGAAACCCCGAGGCCCAGGGAGCCGGTGGTCATGTCCACGCCGGGGACGCTCTTCATATCGGGGTGGCCCTGCAGGTACGAGTCGCTTCTTCTGAATCCGGTAAGATCCTCTTTCGGGAAAAAGCCCTTTTCCGCGAGCGCGGCGTAGAGCGCCGGGGCCGTGTGCCCTTTTGACAAAACCAACCTGTCCCTGCCGGGGTCGTTTGGCTCATCTTTATTCACGTTCATCTTTTCAAAAAAAAGGTAAGCCAAAATTTCCGCGATGGAAAGGGAACCGCCCGGGTGCCCGGAGCTCGCGGAAAACACTTCGGTCAGCACGCTTTTTCTTATTTCGTTTGCCATCCGCGACAAAAATCGTTTTTTTTCGCTGTCCATCAAAATAATCCTCCAAAAATTACCATAGATTTACCGTCTATTGTACCACAGAAACGCGCGTAAGTCAACACAATTTTATCGAAAAATTTACAAATTTCTATTCTGCCTCATGTACGCCGTTGTCTTTTATATAACACAATTTTTTGCTCCCGCCGCCCACAAAATACGGCTCCGGGGGATATTTTACCGCGGTTTCATTTTCTCCGGCAAAATCCAATCTGTAGATATAATCTTTGTCGTATATGTGCTCGTACACCGGTTCGTATGCTATATGCATCTTTGTGATATATATCCCGTCGCTTGTGACCGCTATTACATCAAACCTGTCGTCGCCGAATTCATCGACTCCATAGATTATTTCGCTTTCCGCGCCCGGCTTCAATTCGCATTTGTATATGGCAAAATTAAAGCAGTAATACGCAAACCCGTCATGTACGGCGAGAAAATTGTTAAACCTCAAATCCGCCCATTCCGGATGGTTTATGACAAACAAATCCTCTTTGTTCTCAAATTCAATGTCTTTAAAAAGACATCTCGCCAGGGTATATATGTCTTTTTCATTTTCGATTTTCAGCGTTATGATATACCTGTATTTCTCATCCGCTCCCGCGATAAAATATTTCGAAGTCCCGCCGCGATATTCCGTTTTCCGCGAAATATCGTTTATGTCTATATAATATGTGGGAAAATAGCACGGATACAAATACACCGTATCGTTTGCTATATAATAAAAATTCGGACTGTTGAGTTCCACTTCATCATGAACAAGCTCCGGTTCCCCGCCTGATTGGCCCAAATCAATACGATATAAACCGTACCGATTGTCCAAATAATATAAATAATTTTTATATACGGTCAATTGAAAACCTTGTATACCCAAATCCTCGGTATCCTTTGTCTTTTTATTGATCCTCGTTATATTTTCTTCTTCGCTCGCGGAAGAAATATAGACATAATCCTTATCTTCAAAAACATATCTGGCGATAAATACATTGTTGAATTGAAAACGTTCCTGCTCATATACATCCTCTTGATTTGCCGAACACGACATAACGGATACAGCCGTAATTATCAAAATGATAATCGCCGCGATAAGATTTTTTGTTTTTTTATCCAATATGATCATACCCTCTTTTTCGCCTCGGTTCCCTGTTAATTAAATTTTTTCATAAAAATTTGTCCTCGTTATTATACCAAAATACAGGCGGTAAAGTCAAGTGTTTTTTTATGGTTGATACATTATTGCATTTATGTGTAAATCAAGAAATAAAAAGTTGCAATAATGTGTAAAATATGTCTTGAAATATTTGTAATAATGTGTGTTCGGATTGCTTGATTGCTGGTTTTCCGCACCCCGACTTTTATTTGGCAACCCGAAAGCTTTGTTTATGAAATTTTTATCACAAAAAACAGGGCATGATATTGACTATTTTGATTGATTATGATAGAATAGAGGTAAAGAGGTCGGTGAAATAATGCAATACGAAAAGTTTATATGGGACGAAAATAAAAATCAAAATAATATCAGAAAGCACGGAATTTCATTCGAAGAAGCTGAAACAGTATTCGCAGATGATTGTGCGGTATACATTTCCGACGATGAACATTCGCAAGAAGAAGAACGGTTTATTGTCATAGGAGAAAGCGCACTGGACAGGCTTCTTGTAGTTTGCCATTGCTACAGGGAGACCGATGGAATAATACGGTTAATTTCAGCGCGAAAAGCAGAAAAACGAGAAATCGATTATTATTATGGAGGTATAATGTGAAAGATTATTACGATTTTTCTAAAGGATTCAAAAACACGGAACGGGCTGAACGTTTAAGGGAAAACGGTTATAAGGTGACCGTTACTGATGGCGACTGCGAAGATGCAAGAGTTGTCCGCGAATATATTGTCACGCCCGAAGAAGTGCAGGCTCGCGATAAACGCCGCAAAAATCACAGAATCCAACATTTACACGCATTTGAATAATTTTAACTTTTCCTGAGCCAAACGCAGATTGGCTGGAGTTTAGAAAAAACAATCGGCTTAAATCATATGTGGGGAAGCAGCACGACGTTATAATAGGGCCGGTAGCAAACGATAGGGTTTATCCCACGTTGTTGGCTCTTTTAAGCGGACAATTCACTAGTACCCAGACCGAACAAAAAGGATGACAAAGATCAGAAGATGAGGGCGGGGTAAAGATGCCTGAGCTTGAG
>Ga0123356_10002564_pt1 | contig 19399 bp, 16 predicted proteins | sample TergutEmb28metaG_2_FD_92546 | JGI IMG/M metagenome (GOLD analysis project Ga0123356, IMG submission 92546) | Embiratermes neotenicus P3 segment gut microbial communities from Petit-Saut dam, French Guiana - Emb289 P3 | ecosystem: Host-associated > Arthropoda: Insects > Digestive system > Gut ...
ATAAATATTATGGAAAATGATCCCGTTGATGTTACTCTTGATAATAAAAAAATAATAATTAAAAAAATAGAAACAAAAAAACGTAAAAGACTTGAACAAAGACTATTTGAATTTTATGGAAAAGATTTTGAAAAAATAGTTGAAACGCAAAAAGAATATGATTGGGGTAAGCCTGTAGGAAAAGAAGTATGGCGTGGGTAACAGGAACCACTTTTGCCTGCCGTTATGCGCTGCTATTCTCGCGCCTTCAGTTTAAAATTCTTATTCAGAAGTAATATTAAAGATTTCAGTTTGTCATCAGATTTGTCGGCAATAGAGGCTATTACAAGCAAATCTTTACGTTCACGTGCAAGCCAGTTAAAAAGCCGTTCCCTGATTTCCATGCCTGTTCCTTCGCCTTTGGTAATTTTTACCATGGAAGTAATCTCTTGTCCGGTAAATGTTATCCATTCGTTGCTGTAAACTATGTAATAGTTGGAACCTGAGTCAGACATCTTGATCTCGCTAAATCCATCATTACTTTTCTTGATGGTTTTTCTTGTTTTTGCGGCATTCGCGCTCTTTCGCTGAGCGTCTTTAATAATTGTCTGATTAAGGGCTTGTACTTGCATATTGTAAAGGTGGACATGCGCCTGCTTTACAAGAAAAGCTAACCCTTCTTCATCCAGCCTGGGAATAAGCGACACCAATTCCTTTGCCAAACTGGTTTTTTCGGAAGATTTTTTAACAGATGCCGTTTTTGTATTTGCTATTTTTGCCATAGATTAATTATAACCATATGAATAATATTTGTTAAGGACTTTATTAAATTATTAAAATAATTGAAAATGTAGATATGGTACCTGAAAGAAAAAATAATTTTATTCTCAATAAGATTTGGCCTGTTGTAAAAAAATATGCAAATCAATGGTTTATTACGGCTTCCGGCGGCATGGCGTTTGGTTTATTCGCCACATTGATCGCTGGTACAATTGTTAACCAGACAGGCAAATGGATAGGCAGCAGCAGCCTTGGGCTTGCGCTTCAGGCTGCGGGTCTGGCAGCTCAATTATTGATGGGCGCAGGCATAGGAGCAGGCGTTGCCCATAGTTTAAAGGCAGAAAAACTTGTCCTGTTCTCGGCGGTATGCGCAGGGTTTATCGGCGCGCAGAGTATTGCCATAATTAATGCGGTTAGTGCAGCCGATCCATCTTCCGCCTTGCGGATATTTAATCTTACAGCAAATGTAACGGTTGAAAATGGAGCGTTAATAAGAAACGGCGGGTTAATAAGCCCGGGAGAGCCGGTTTCTGCTTTCATAGTTTCGCTTGTTGCTGTTGAAATTGGGCAGATGCTTAAGGGGCGTACTAAGCTTGATATTGTTGTGTTGCCCATTTCTGCAATATTAATAAGCTGTGGTTTGGCTTTTACCATTTGCCCGTCAATCGTCAAAACATTTACAGCTTTTGGTAACTGGATAATGCTTACCACAGAGACAAACCCAATATGGATGGGTTTTGTGATGTCGGTTTCAGTGGGTTTATTTCTTACCATGCCAACTTCCAGCGCGGCAATTTGCGTTGCCTGCGGCATAGGCGGGCTTGCCGGCGGCGCTGCCGTTGTTGGCGGAGCAGCGCACATGGTGTGTTTTGCAGTTATGAGCTGGCGGGAAAACCGCATATCCGGCCTTATTGCGCAAGGGCTTGGAACCAGTATGCTGCAAATACCGAATATTTTTAGAAACCCGCGCTTGCTTATCCCGCCTGTACTGGCAAGCGCAGTCTGCGGCCCTCTTGCTGCCGCTGTTTTTCAACTGCATTGCAGCAGCACAGGCAGCGGCATGGGGACATCAGGTTTTGTAGGATTGTTCACTGCAGTGTCTACATCTCTGGATGCAGGTCTTACAGTTGGCGCACTCATTTTCGCCGTAATTTTACTGTTCTTTGCGATCCCTGTCTTCTTTGGCATAACGGGGCGGTTAATCCTTGGAAAAATACAGTGGATAAAAGACGGCGATCTAAAGCTGGAGTTGTAAGAAATTTTCTCACCCGGAGCTTCTTCTCCGTCTTTCGCCCGTGTGCAGAAGCTGCACCGCTATTTCCGGAGAAGGAGCGTTAATCACGGCTTCGCGGGCATCATTATCGCGTAATGCAGTGCTGACGGCGGCGAGAAACTCAAGATAAGGGACAGACGCTTTTTTTGGAGAGACCATTAAAATGAACAGCCTGGATTTTTCGCCGTCTGCAGCCCCAAAATCAATGCCTTCTTTTTTAATGCCTACCGCTACTAACAGATCTTCAACTCCGTCAGTTTTTGCATGAGGCAGGGCAATGCCGTGTTCCATGCCGGTGTTCATGATATTTTCCCGTTCCCATACGTCGTTTATAACCATATCCCGGTCCAGTAATTTTCCATGGGCAGCCAGTATATCTGCCAATTCTGTTATTATTTCCTTCTTCGTTCCGCCTTTTAGATCGATAACGGTATTTTCACTTTTTATATAAGAAAGCAATTCATTAAAACTATCATTTTTAATTTTTGAAAGTTCTTTTTTCATTACATGAGGATCAAAAGACGCTTCAAGCTGATGAATGGCTTCGTGCAGTTCTACAATAACTTCATAAACAGCGGTTTTTACAAAAGACATATCCGGCTCGAAAGCATCGATGGTGACAATGTTTATATCTTCCTTAATAAAAAGAATAATTTCGTCTTTACGTGCCTGAGAAAGCCCTTCGTCAATATTCATTATTTGAATATAAAAACCTTCATTGCGAAGATCTTTTAAAAGAGTATTTGTTACAAGGTTTGCAATGTCTTCAGTAGAGAATTCCCATTTCATTGATGTCATATTTTCATTTCTGGCAGGTTTACGGGTTCCTATTCCGGGAATCCTGAATGACATAATCATGAGGGGAGGCGCTGCCAGAGTCGTAATCAGCGTCATAAGAACGATGACGGCAAAGAGTTGTTCGCTTAAAACCCCTGATGCAAGGCCGAAACTTGCTATGATAAGAACAAACTCGCCTCTTGGCACCATTCCCATGCCGATACGCAATGCTCCCTTGCCGTTAAAACCAAGAAGCAAAGCCGGCCCGCTGCATCCAACAATCTTCGCAATAATTGCTGTCGCAGTGTATATTAAACCAAAGGCAAGAACATGAGGCAATAAAAAATCCCGAAAGTTCACCATCATTCCCATTACTACAAAAAAAACAGGAACAAAGAAATCGTAAATGCCCCGGACTCGTTCACGGATTATAGGAGCAATGTCAGTCTTTGAAAGAGAAAGCCCGGTTATATATGCGCCTATTTTTAACGCCATTCCCTGCTTTTCAAAAAAACCGCCCAAAATCAAGGCAAGCCCAAGCGCCAAAATTGAAAAATCGGCAGGGCTTTTAAAAAATTTCAAAAACGCCGCTACTTTTTTGGAAAAAATAATTCCAAGCACAGTAAAGCCAAGCCAAATACCAAAGGTCTTTCCTGCAATTGCCATGGCTGCGGCTGCATTTACCCCATCTGCATTATTGGCAGTACCGGAAACCACTGTTACAATTCCCACTATTGCTGCCATGGCAGCAACGCCCAATACATCGTCAAGAATCGTTGCGGCAAGAATAGTTGCCCCCTCTGGGGAATCCATCTTTCTTTGATCCGAAAGAATACGGGCGGTAATGCCCATGGAAGTGGCAGTGGAGAGTATTCCAAGAAACAGACAGCGCGGGTCCATAAAAGAAGCGCCCAGCAATAAAACGCCTGTAACACTGCCAAAAACAAAAGAGACTATTGTTCCCCCAAGGCCGATAAGCCCTCCAGTTACAGAGTATCGGAGAAAAAGCCCGATATTGGTTTCAAGCCCGGAAGTAAAAAGCAGCACAACAGAAGCGATGGAAGCAAAAGTATACAAATCGTTGCTTACGCCCAGATAACTTGTTCCCGATGCAAAAATGCCTTGAGAAAATCCAGGCAATGAAATTCCTCCAAGCGCATAAGGGCCAATGATGATGCCTGCTATTAATTCTGCCAAAAGCTGAGGTACCCCTATTTTTTTTGCCATTTTGCCGAACAAGCGCACAACAAAAAAGATAATCCCCAATTGAAGAGCCAAAATAGCTATATAATTGTTGGTTAAGTTAGAATCCATAGTGCTCCTCAACAACCTGCCTGTACTGCGCAATTGTTTCAGCGTGGACAACTTTTTCCCGCAGCGCCGCCCCGCCTGTTAAACCCTTTGTGTAAGCGCAAAATTGTTTTCGCATTTCAAGGCAGGCAGTGCGCTCGCCAATGTCGGCGGCAAGCATTTCCAAATGGCGCATTGCCGCAGCTATTCGCGCAGCAAACGAGGCTGGCTGCCATGCGCCTGTTTCCAAAAACGAACGCGCTGCCGAAAAAATGAAAGGATTGCCCATTGCGCCTCTGGCAAACATAATCGCCGCGCAGCCAGTTTCCTGTAACATTTGCCGTGCGTCTTCCGGCGTGTAGAGATCGCCGGAACCAGTGACTGGCGCTTTCAGGCGGCTGGCCAGGTCTGCGATTTGCAGCCAATCGCTCTTGCCGCCGTAACTTTGCGCCCGCGTGCGGGGATGCAAAGTTACCATGGAGGCTCCGGCTTCAACCGCGATTCGGGCGCACTCTGCGTAATTCAGCGAATTGCTGTCCCAGCCGGAACGTATTTTTACCGTTACCGGAATATTGCCCAAACTTTCGCGGGAAGCGCGGGCTGCTGCTTCCACTATCCTGCCCAGGTTAGCGGGATTTTTCATCAGGGCGGAACCTGCGCCGTTTTTTACAACTTTTGGCACAGGGCAGCCGGCATTTATATCCAAAGCGTCAGGGCATAGAGGCGCAAGAAGAACTGCCGCTTTATAAATTGATTCGCTTTCAGCGCCGAACAGTTGTATTGCATAATGTTTTTCGCATTCTCCGCGGCGCACCAGATTAACAGCAGTAAGAACAGAGGGCGCATCGTCTTTTAGGCCGTAACGGCTGCAGCTGCGGTACAATGCCTCTGCGGAGACAAGCTCTGTAAAAGAAAAACAAGCGCCCTGTTCTGCGCACAGCGAACGGAAAGAACGGTCGGTATAACCCGCTACAGGCGCAAGAAAAAGATTCCCGGAAAGTTCAATCGAACCGATTTTTACCGAATTATATAAGTTCATTTGGTTCGTTCTTGAAAACCTGAACTATTCGTTAGGTAAACCAAAGAATTTATTCGCGTTTTCCCACAACTGCGCAGCAAGAGTTTCCTCTTCTATTTCGAGCATATCCGCCATAAAGCGGGCTGTAAGCGGCAGGTACTTGGGCATATTCCTTTTACCGCGATGATCTGCAGGAACCATAAAAGGGCTCTCAGATTCAATTAGTATCCTGTCTAAAGGCAAAACCCCAAGCGTTTCATGAAGGTTTTTTGCATTCCGGTATGTCAGATTGCCTGCAAATGAAAAATAAAGATTCAAATCCAGAGCTTTTTGGGCATAACCTGCATCTTCGGAATAACAATGGAGTACGCCGCCTCTGGAAGGCAGGCGATCGTGGAGAATGTCCAGCACATCATGGCCGGCATCCCGGTTATGGATAATGACCGGCAGGTTAAGTTTATTTGCAAGATCAAGCTGAGTGATAAAAAGTTCAATCTGGGATTTTTTGTCCCCGAACTTACGGTAGTAATCCAGGCCGATTTCCCCTATGGCAACTACCCTGGGATGCTGAACGCTTTGCTCAATGAGCTGGAACCAACCCTTGCCAGGGTTCTGAACCTCCGAAGGGCTGACCCCCACCGCATGGTAAACATTAGTTGCGGATTTCAGGTTTTCATAAACCTGGCCGAAGTCGTGAAGACTGTTACAAATAGAGACAATCCGGTTAACGGAAGCTTGCCTGGCTTCCTGTATAACAATTAACTGTTCAATGGGGTCGTCAATTATAAGCCCCAAATGGGCATGAGTATCAAAATATTGCATAGCTTAATCCAAAAGGTATGATTTAGGTATTTACCAAACTGGTATATTTAATACTAGCATGTACGTGCGCGGAAGTCAAGAAGAATTTATGCTAAAATATTGCGCAAAAAACGCACAAAATGAAAGATAATTCCTAAAAATCACTCTAAAAGCCCTCCCAGAGGAGCTAATTCTTCCCAGCGGGACGGTTCAAGCACATCTTTATCTATGCGGATAAAGATTTCGGGGTTGTAGCCCGAGGATGGCCGCAGGGCATTGTTTGCGTTAAGGAAGCCCAGATTTACACCGGGCGCGCCGGGAATGCCGGCAAGGCTCATTCGTTCCATGGTCTTTGGATTGCGGGTAATCGCATCCCAGGCGCGGGCAGATTCTGCGTAAAGTACCAAAGCCCTGGAACGGTAGTCGCTGTTGCCGGTCGATTTTGCAAGAGCCTCATAAACTGCCCCTGCATTATTGCGCACCATCATCAGGCGTTCCCCCACTTCCATAAATTCGGGGCGGTCATTGGGCAGCAGAATTGGCAAACGGGAGCGCTGTATTTCCAGAATATCAAGCAGGCGGTTGTAATAACCCTGAGCCGCATAATAATCGCCGCGTTTAAATGTAGTGTTTCCAAGGGCAAAAAGCAGCTTGCGGTTAAGAGGCAGATCGGCAGAAGCCTTAAAAAGATACTCAAGGGCATTTTTCCAATCTTCAAGCTGGTAGAAAGCTGCGCCCATACGGTACTGAATCTCAGGCGGCGCATAGCCGTATTTTTCGGCAATTCTGTATTCTTTCAGGGCTGCTTCCATATTGCCTGTTTTTACAAAGAATTCCAAATCGCCTTTGGCTGCGTATAATTGCCCAAGCTGCGGAGACGGGGATAAAAGGTTTCTGGAAAGGAAATCTTCGTATAATTCTATACCCCTTACCACCTGTTCTTCAGCCTTGAAAAATTCCCTGTTATCGATAAGCCAGTTTGCATACCGGGAATGCGCGTCTACACGTATTGTGCGGCGGCGGACGGATTCTTCCTGCGCTATGTCAAATGCGCGGATAGCGTTTTCCAGAGTCAGCCGTTCTTCGTAGGCATTCCCAAGGTTTTTATAATAGCGGGCAAGATGATAATGAGGTTCAGGTAAATTTACGTCTCCCCTTACAGCCTGCAATAGTATGGTGCGTACACCCTCTATGCTTTCGATGTACGGATCCGGCACTTTGCGGGTTTCTTCCGACAATGAAAGTTGTTTATCCAAAAAGTAGCCGCCAAGTTCTGCAAGCGCTGCAGGTGAAAGCTGCAGTTTATTGTTGTTGCTAAACCAATTTTTCAGAGGGAGAACTTCTTTCAGGTTGTCGGTACGGATAAAATATTTCATCATTCTTTCAACAATTGGCGCTTTCCATCCATATTTTTCCAGCAGCCGCGCATAGGCAAAACGGGCGTTTTCATATTTTTCGGCATACCGGGAAGGATCCGAGTCAGCCCAGAGAAAGAAATTATCTCCAGCGGCAAGAAGGCCTTCGAAATCGTTGGTATTAAAATCCAGCAGTTCCCTTTGAAGAAGCCTGTTTGCTTTGTCGTAATTCATCAAATAATTGGTTTCAAGGGAAGCATAATCCAAAACGCCTTTCTTATCTCTGGGATAATCCTTTAAAAGTTCATCATATTTTTCTTCAGCAAGCATGTACCGCCGTTCATCCCTGAAACCTTCGGCATATTTATAAAACCATTTTTTCTTTTTATGAGCATCATAAGCTTTCGCAAACAATTCATTTGCCCGCCGGTATTCTCCCGCGCCTATACGTTCATAACCGTGTTTATATAAAGATTCGGCTTTGATGGGTACATAAATGAACTTATACCCAAGATATGCAATTGAAGCTGCCATTACCGCGATAAATGCTACCAGCCGTAATATAGGGAGAAAGTTATGCACGAAGATATATGCAAAACTGGATTGTTCGGCTTTAAAAGCTTCGCCGGTGCTTTTTTCGAAACTTTTTGGAATAACGATGGATTTGCCCGATATTTCTTTTACCAGAATGACAGTTTCTTTTGCCGGCGCGCCATTAACAAGAAAACGGATAAGTTTGGATAAATGCTGCGGCGCCAGCACCTGCTCGGCAATTAATTCTTCGCAGACAATCCGCAGATTAAGAGGGTAGTTTGAAAGAGTCTTTAATAAATGGTTAAGATCGCCCTGGCTAAGTTGTATTTCTTCAACTTCATCGGAAGCGGTTTCCTCTTCTTTTTCTTTTTTGGCTCTTCTAAAAAGCTTTCTTTTGGAAAAACTTTTAATTTTGGTATCTGTTTTGGGTTTATCCAGCAAGTCGTCCAATTCAGGGAGCGCAAAGTCTGTTTCACCTGCCGTTGTATTGCCGGCGCCAGAAGTTGATTCCGTATCAAAATCAGGCCATTCAGCGGTTTGATCTTGTTGAGATTCAATTTCTATTCCCCCGATGTCCGGAAATTCCATTGTTTCGCCAGTATTTGAATCGAAACCGGATGTTTCGCCTTCGGCGTTTTCGAAGCTGTCCGTGCCAAAATCGGGAAATGTATTTGTTTCTGTAAAATTAAAGTCCTGCAGCGAATCCATTCCCGATTCTTCGCCGCCTGGAGCCTCTGCCTCTTCAGAAAAGCCTTCTGTTGCATCTCCCTCCGGGAAAGGAGAATTTTCAGGGAAATCAAAACCAGTGTCCGCAAAATCAAAGTCCGGCAAAGCTTCTTCTGTTGTTTTTTCTGTTTCCCTTGTTTCAACAACTTCGCCGCCCATATCCATGATCTCGTCGCCCAAATCAAATGCTTCTGGATCTTCTTCTCCTGCAAAAGCGTTTCCCGAAGCAGATTCTGCAATATCTGCGTCTTTAGCGTTATCCTGTATTTCTCCGCCAAGGTCAAATTGCAGGGAAAAAGGATCGATATCATCGCCGATTCTGCCGTCGTCGGCGTTATCATTGCCGGCGATGTCACCGCCGTTACTGCTCGTGCCTATGCCGCCGCCCAATTCTTCATTCGGCATATCCATGTTATTGAAAATTTCATCGTTAAAAGGGTCAAAATCGTTTTCTTTACTGGCTGCGTCAATTTCATCGGAAAAACCATCCAAAAGGCCGTCGGGTATACCCGCAGGCATATCTTCCGGCACATCTAAAGCCTGCGCCGGTTCTTCAGGCGGCGGCTCTTCAACGGATTGATTTTTAATAAAATCCATAAAATCATCATCTGGAAGATCTGTTTCTGCGTGTTCGGGCATATCGTGCCCATGCACGTCTTCAGGAATATCGTTTAGAAAAGCGCTGAAATCGAAATCCCCTGCGCCGTTAAGATTAGACGCTCCGGCATAGCCTTCAGTATCCGAAGAATAACCTTCGTCTTCAGAATCTTCGGAAGATCCTCTGGGTAATGAAACACGTTCTTCCGGTACAAAAGGAGCTGCTTCTGTGGTTGGGAGTTGCAGGGTATTAAGCGGCAAATTTTTAGACCCCAGATCGCTTTCTTCGTTTGCGATATTGACGAAAGAGTCTTTAAATTCGTTAAGTGCGCTTAATAAAGGCATATTAAGATAATTATATATCGACCGATAATTGTAAAGAATGTATGAAAACGATTGGAATAATAATTCTTTTTACCATGATTACTGCTTTTTCCGGGGCGGCGGCTGATTGGGAATCGTATCATCTTATTGAGCGCCTTTTAACCATCAAAAATCCTGGTTTGCCGGAAGTTCATGAAGATTTTGTAATCTTTACCGCCTCTTCTGATTTGCGAAGAGTTGGAGTAGCGTTTGCCCATGAAGATTTTTCCAATGTTTACTGGTTCAGGCAGTTATTAATCCCTCAGGATCCCATAGGAGCGCCTATTCCTAAAGGCATGAAATTTCCGGAACCTTTCAAAGATTCGGGCATTCAGTTTCATGTGTACCAAATTCCCGAAAATTTGAAAGACCTTGAGTATAGATTAATAATCAATGGTTTATGGACTGTAGACCCGCTTAATCCGCGAACCCGCAGAGATTCGGTCTCTGGCCTTGCCTGGTCGGTGCTTGCCCTTCCGCCCCGAAGCTCTGAACTTTCCCCGCTTAAGGGGTTGCCGGAGGGCTTAAGTTTTTCTTTTAAAGGGCCTCCCGGAGAAATTGTTGCCGTAGCAGGAGATTTCAACGGATGGGATCCTTTTATGTATGAAATGAAGGAGGGCCCTGCCGGAGTGTACAGTATTAATATTCCGCTGCCGCCCGGTAAATACCAGTATGTGTTTTACCACAGGGGGGAGCGCTATGTAGATCCGCATAACTCCCGCCGTGCATATTCCAAAGACGGCAGCGCCGCTTCGGAAATAATTGTCCCATGAAAAACAGAAAAAAAATCATGAAAACTCTGGTATTTTCAATTAAAATCAGATAAACTGGCGGTAATCTTTATGTTTAGGCATCGGGTAAAATACCTGTTTGGCGTAATAGCAATTATTTATCCTCTTTTGGTTTTTTGTGCCTTGGTAATTTTTAAATTGCCGATAAGGTATCTTTCGATAGGGCTTATTATTTTTGCAATTGCTTATAGCATTGTTAACGGCAAGCATTACAAAGGGAAACACACAGCGGCGCTTTTTATATGCCCTGTGATACTTTGCGCTATTGGTGCAATAAGCCTTTTTTTGGATGAGAATCCGGTTGTTATAAAACTATATCCGGCTCTGGCGGATCTTGCGTATTTAACCATAATGATTACCTCCTTTTTCTTTCCGCCGCCGCTTGCGTATTATTTTATAGATATTTTTGACAAATCAATAAAAACCAAAATTCCTGAAAAAATGTTTGGAAGTTACTGTTACAAAGCAAGTTTTGCGTGGTGTGTATATTTTGTCATTGATGGCATTGTTGCGGTAATTACAGCTTTTTACAGTTCGAATTTTGTATGGGCTGTTTACAACGGGGGCGTAACTTATTGTATTATGGGTTTGATTTTTGCCGGGGAATTTGTTATTCTAAAAATGATTGTAAAAAGTTTTCCTGAAAAAACCGTTGAAATAGTTCAAGGGGTAGGTAATGATGTCAATTCTTAAAGAAGGTTTTCCGTTTATTTTTCCCTCTCTTGCAGTAGGCGCGGCGCTTATAATCGTTTCCAGGTTTACAGCGTCAACGCCTGTAACAATAGCCTGCATTGTTCCTGGAGTTATATTTGTAGTTTTTGCGTTTTTTTGCATGTTTTTTTTCAGAGACCCAAAAATAGAAATAACGCAGGGAAAGGGCTTAATTCTGTCTCCGTGCAATGGAACAGTTATGGAAGTGATGGAAGCAGATGATGAAAAGATTGTCCGCGTGTTTCTTTCTGTGCTTAATGTTCACCTTCAAAGATCTCCTGTGGGCGGAAAAGTTACCGGTGTAACGCACAAAGACGGAAAGTTTTTTGCCGCGTGGAACCCGCGCGCGCATATTGAAAATGAGCAGAATATAATTACAATACAGGGCGAAGATGGTGTTTATACGGTGCAGCAAATTGCCGGTTTTTTGGCAAGGCGCTGTGTCTCCTGGGTTAAATCCGGTGATGTTTTAAAAGCAGGCGATAAAATAGGGATGATTAAATTCAGTTCTCAGGTTGATCTTCATCTGCCCAAATCGGCAGAAATAAGCATCAAACCCGGGGATAAAACAAAAGCCGGCATTACTGTAATGGCGCGGAATTAAGGTTAGCAGCAGTATGAAGAAAGTTTCAATAAAAAGAGTATCCCTAAAAAAAGTGCCGTTAAAAAAAGAAGAGCTAAAAAAGGGAATATACATTATTCCTTCCTTGTTCACATGCGGAAACATGAGTTGCGGTATCCTTTCTGTATTTTCCTCAATAGAGGGAAGTTTTATGCCTGCCGCCTGGTTTCTGATTGGCGCGCTGGCATGTGACATTGTGGACGGCAGAATTGCCCGAATGACCAAAACAACGAGCGATTTTGGTATGCAGTTGGACTCTCTTAGCGATTTGGTTTCGTTTGGGATTGCGCCAGCTGTTATGATGTATATGCTGGTGCTGAATACAATGGGCAATATAGGAATGGCCATTGCAGTGCTTTTTGTATTGTGCAGCGCGCTCCGCCTTGCGCGTTTCAACGTTTTGGCGCAAAGCGGCGAAGTCCACAAACATTTTACAGGGCTTCCAACCCCTGCTTCGGCAGGCGTTCTTATCTCGTTTGTTTTAAGCTATGAGCTTTTAGGGCCGGAAGAATACTCTCTTAATTTTAAAACTATTCCGGTTCTGATGGACCTTATGCCGGTCTTTTTTAAAGTTATGCCTGTAGTTATGGTTTTCCTTTCATTCCTTATGGTTTCCAATGTTCCTTATTTATCCTTTAAAAATTTCAAACTAACCAAGGTTAGGACAATACAAATCTTTTCACTGGTACTTGTTTTAATCATACTTGTTGTTGTATTTCCTCAGAATATTATCTTTATTATTTTTACGATTTATGCCGCTTCGGGGCTGCTGTTTTTCATACTGCGTTTGTTCTGGAGAAGAAAGGACAGGTTAAGGCACGGCAAAATGCCGAAGACAGATGCCAAAGCACCTGCGGATGCTAAGGAGATTGAGACAGAGGCGGAGAAGGCTGACTTGTGAGCCGGCAAACCAAATGTTTTGTTGCGGTATTTTGCGTATTATTTGCAGGTTGTGCAAAATATAATCAACCAACGATTGGCAAATATACCATAGAACAGGGCGTTTTAACTGTGGGCGTAGAAGTAGGGTATCCGCCCATGGAATACTTTGATACAGACGGCAAAACCCCCACAGGTTTCGACATTGACCTTACAAAAGCTTTGGCGGATAAACTTGGGCTGGAAGTAAAGTACATAGATACTGCCTGGGAAGGCATTCTCGCGGGAGTACAAACCGGCAAATACGATCTTGCTGTTAATGTTACTGTTCTACCGGAACGGCAAAAAGCAATGAATTTTACCAAACCTTATATTGATAATTCCATGGCGATAGTTCTTCACAAAGATTCTGTAATAAATCAAAGCATAACCGTTCAACGCCCTGAAGATATAAGCGGTTACCGTGTTGCTTATCAGGCGGATACAACCGCGCAATACTTTACTGAAAAATTGTCGGAACGCGGAGCAATTTTTTCCCCATTTTCTTATGACAAAATTTTGTATTGTTTTAATGATCTTGAACTTCATCGTGTAGATTTTGTTGTAGTAGATAGTTTGGTTGCCTTTGATTATGCGGGGAAAGAAAACAGCCGCTTTATAATTGGCTGGCAGGGCATTGCAGACGAGGTTATCGGTTTTTGCCTGAAAAAAGGGAATGATGCGCTTACTATTGCATTAAATAATGCAATGGACGAGCTTTTTAATGAGGGTGTTATGCTGGAAATATCCCTGAAATATTTTAACTGCGATATGATTTCTTCTGTAAGAGCTGAATATTGGTAAATTTAATACTCAAGAGGAATCCCTTGTTAACCACGTTGAGTTCTGATTCGCAGCTTTATCATTGGTAACATTCAGAAGCTGCTCAATCTGCACCATCACATAATCCTGAAATTTTGGAGGCAGTTCGTTGAACAGGCTTACCATACGTTGAAGTTTTTCGCCCGGTGTTTTAAAGAAAATATCTCCTTCGCCGGTTTTAAGCCATTTTTCGCTGACACCGAATGTAAGGGATATTAAATGAATAATACGGTCATTCACTCTGCGGTGCTCACACTCCAGCTCCGCAATATACCCATTACTTATATAAATAGCTTTCGCAAACTCAACTTGCGACATATTTAGCGTCTGCCGTAAATATTTAATTCGTTTGCTGATGGTCATATTTATATCATATTACATTGGAACTCACTATGCAATGTTGAATTTTACAATTTGAGTATTTACAATTCTCACAAAATAGTATAAAATGCTCACATACAGAGTGTTGTTCGGAGGAATAGAATGATCAACGAAGAAAAACTCAAAAAGGTGAGTAGTGATTTTTCTTTACTCACCGAGGAACAGCAAGACTATATTCTTGGCATTCTTCAGGCGCTTGTTTTTGCTAATACTGCAAATAATCAGGCTCATGGCGATAATGAGCAGGCCGAATCTTTTTAGCTTTTTTTAAAAACAAATACGTCAGTTTTCTCGCCCATTTTTTGAGGAAGAATGGAAACCGGTGATTTGGCATCTGCAGGCATTGCATCTTTTGATGCAGCGCCTGCGGAATATTCCGGGGCAATGTCTGTTGTCACGGTGTCGCCTTCCCGTATTATACCGGCTATTACCTGCTTTGCAAGCGGGTTTTCAAGATCGCTTTGAATCGTTCGTTTCAGCGGCCTTGCCCCGAACAAAGGATCGTATCCGCGTTCTGCAAGCAGGGACTTTGCTGCCTCTGTCAGGCTGAGTGTAATTTTACGTTCTGCCAGCCGTTCTTTAAGCCGTGCCAGCTGAATGTCTGCTATCTTGCCAATTTCGTTTTTGCCAAGCCTGTTGAATATAACTGTTTCGTCTATGCGGTTAAGGAATTCCGGCCTGAAACTTTGTTTTAAAAGCTCCATGAGCGATTTTTGCAAAGCTTCGGATTTTATTGCCTCTTCAAGAATCAAGTCCGAACCAAGATTGCTTGTCATAATGATAATAACATTCTTAAAATCGATAACCCGCCCCTGCCCATCTGTCAGGCGGCCGTCATCGAGTATTTGCAAAAACACATTAAATACTTCCGGGTGAGCTTTTTCAATTTCATCAAAAAGGATTACGCTGTAAGGCCGCCGCCTTACAGCCTCGGTAAGCTGCCCCCCCTGCTCGTAACCCACGTACCCAGGCGGCGCGCCAATCAGGCGGCTTACCGAGTGCTTTTCTCCGTATTCACTCATGTCGATTCTGGTTAACGCCTTTTCGTCATTAAACAAAAAGTCCGCCAGTGTTTTGGCAAGCTCTGTTTTTCCGACACCAGTCGGCCCCAGAAAAAGAAACGACCCCAACGGGCGCGCCGCATCAGAAAGCCCCGCTTTGTTCCTCCGGATCGCATCTGCAACCGCAGCAAGAGCTTCATCCTGCCCTACAACCCGCTTTTCAAGAACTTTTTCCAGATCAATATATTTCTGCAGTTCGCCTGAAAGCATTTTGGAAACAGGTATCCCTGTCCAGGCGGATACCACGCCGGCTATATCTTCTTCGCTTACCTCTTCGCGTAATAATGCCGGAACTGTGTTTTGAGCAGCGCTATTTGCGGCATTGTTCTCAGCACTGTGCACCTTGTTTTCCATCATATCTGTAAGTTTAGCCAGATGCCTCTCTGCCTCAGGAATTTTCCCATGCTTTACTTCCGCTGCTTTTGAAAGATCGCCTTCCCGCACATAACGGGTTTCTTCGATTTTAAGTTCTTCTATCTGCTGTTTAAGGCGGCGAATTTCCTGTATATCTTTTTTTTCTTTTTCCCAGCGAATTTTCATAGCATCGCGTTCTGCAGTTAAATCGGCAATTTCTCTTTCCAATTTGGAAAGGCGATCTTTCGAAGCCGGATCTTCTTCGCGGGAAAGCGCCTGCTTTTCGATAGAAAGCTGCAAAAGTTTGCGCTCCAGCTTGTCAAGTTCCGTTGGGCGGCTGTCCAGTTCCATCTTTAAACGGCTTGCCGCTTCGTCCACAAGATCAATCGCCTTGTCGGGCAAAAACCGGCTTGTGATATAACGGCTTGATAAACCAGCCGCCGCCACCAGAGCCTCGTCTTTGATTCTTACGCCATGATGAATTTCGTACCGCTCTTTCAACCCGCGCAAAATTGCAATCGTATCTTCGACCGAAGGTTCCGCCGTGTATACCTGCTGGAACCGCCGTTCAAGCGCGGCATCCTTTTCTATGTGCTTACTGTATTCGTTCAATGTTGTTGCGCCAATGCAGCGAAGTTCCCCTCTCGCCAGCGCCGGCTTGAGCAGATTGGACGCATCCGTTGCGCCTTCGGCTGCTCCCGCCCCTACAAGCGTGTGCAGCTCATCAATAAAGAGAATAATCTTTCCATCGGCTGCCTGAACTTCATGAATGACAGCCTTAAGGCGTTCTTCAAATTCGCCGCGGAATTTTGCGCCGGCTACCAGCGCGCCCAAATCCAGCACAAGCAGCTTTTTCCCTTTAAGCCCTTCCGGCACATCGCCTTCGACTATACGCCTTGCAAGCCCTTCTACAATCGCAGTTTTTCCAACTCCAGGCTCGCCAATTAATACAGGGTTATTCTTGGTGCGCCGCGACAATACCTGCATACACCGGCGGATTTCTTCATCGCGCCCTATCACAGGGTCGAGCTTTTCCTGACGCGCCAGCGCGGTTAAGTCGCGGCAATACCGTTCCAGCACCTGATACTTTTCTTCGGGGTTTTGATCGGTTACGCGGGCATTTCCCCGCACTTGTTTAAGAGCGCCAAGTATTGCATTTTTTGTTATACCCGCTTTTTTTAACAGAAGAGCCGCCTTGCCTTCTCCTTCTGCAATAGCGATTAAAATGTGCTCTGTAGAAACATACTCATCTTTCAGCGCCGAAGCTTCACCTTCCGCCTTTGCCAGCAATTTTGACGCGGCAGATGAAAAAAGTATTTGCGCCGTTTCGCCGTAAACTTTCGGCGTCCCCTTTACCAGCGTTTCCGCCCCTGATACAAGATGTGCGGCATCGCCCCCTATCTTTTCAATTATTGGAGTTACAATCCCGTTTTCCTGCTGCAGCATCGCCAATAAGATATGTTCAGTTTCAATTTGAGAATGGTCATTTTTCTGCGCAATATTTGTTGCCGTATCCAGCGCTTCCTGGGCTTTTATGGTAAGTTTTTCGTAATTCATAGAATAAGTCTATTATAAGTGCATATTTTTTCAAAGTCCATTTTTTAACAAAGTCAAAAAATTTCCATTGCATTTTATTATTTTTTAATCTATGTTTAACTTGTATATTATAATCCCATCTTTTTTAGATAAGACACATAATTTTAAAAAACACTAACTATTGAGGTTATTTTATGGATGTTGTCTATCTTTTTCATGAATCTGCTTCTATACGGGTTCCTTTTTACGATTATGATCGGTGTATGTTTTATTTGTTTCTTGCCCGAAGCGGCGGTGTCTGGGACAATAAGAATCGTGAATTTGTTTTAAAACAGGACGTTGATGCTGCAAAATTGAGCCTGCTTCTTCCCGGAATTCCTCTTGTACAATTGCAGGAAAACTCTTCTGCCCAGCCGCAAGTTTATGGTTTTTTTGAGTCTCCAGTTAACCATAAAACATTTGCAGATGTTCCTGATAACAATTTTAACATTAACAGCGATACTGTTTTTTTGGGAAATCAAAAATCTTCTATTGATAATAACAATATTAATACCAAAAAAACATTTTCCAAAAGAACCCCCATTGATTTTCCATCAAAGCCTTGCAACCCCGCAGAAAAGTCGCCCTTTTCTTTTTCTGTTCCGGTTAATCCGCCTGAAAAACTTTCCGATTACTGGCGGGGCCGGCTGGAAGCCGAACTTCGTTCCAGAAAATACAGCCCTCAGACCCGCCGCGCTTATATTTACTACAACCGCCAGATTTGCAGGCACCTACAAAAAACACCCGAGGAAATTCGCCCTGATGACGTGACTCAATTTTTGGCATTAATGGAGAAGGATAAAGACTATTCCGCTTCCGCATTAAACCTTGCCATTAGCGCCATAAAGTTTTTCTTTAGAAACATTTTAAAGAACGAAGATATTATCGAACAGCATCGTCCCCGCCATGACGAACGCCTTCCCGTTGTATTGTCAAAGGAAGAAATAAGCAAAATTCTTGCCATGGAAAAAAATCCCAAACACCGCCTTTTACTCATGCTTGTTTATTCATCCGGCCTTCGAGTCAGCGAAGTCGTTACACTTAAGAGGGAGAACATTGATATATCCCGCAAAGTTATTTACGTACGCCTGGGCAAAGGCCGAAAAGACCGCTGCACCCTTCTTTCTGAAAAAGCTGCCCTGTTTATAGAAGAATATTGCAGTTTTTATAGCATAGAAAAATGGCTATTCCCGGGCCAACCCGCCGCGCATCATTTAACAATCCGCTCAGCTCAGAGCATATTCGACAAATCAGTCCGCCGCGCCGGAATAACCAAAAAAATCACAATCCACGGCCTACGCCACACTTTTGCCACGCACCTCCTTGAGAGCGGCACCGACATTCGTTACATCCAAAGCCTTTTAGGCCACGCCAATCTCCGCACCACCGAACGGTACACTCACGTCGCCCGCCGCAGCGTATTAAAGATTCAAAGCCCTCTTGACACCATCCTATAATTATATATAAAATTACCCTATCCTCATATAAATACCTTTTCGTGGTAATAACACGAAGGTTGTATCGTGTTATTACCACGAAAGGCGGTTTTATTACGAGCGTACATTAACAGTTGTTTTTTAGTATTAAATGAAGTTAAGGTATGAGGTGTTATGTGAAATACAATTTAGAATTGTTTAAAATTATAAAAAATACTTGACAATATACTAAAAAAACAATAGTATTTTTGTATTAATTTAAAAGCAGTTAAATTATATGGAGGATTTTCAGAATGTATATACCAGATAATATTATTTCAAATAAATTGAAAAATGTATATTTTATAATCGGTTGTTCTTGTTCTGGTAAAACAACCTCGGCAGAACATTTAAATAAAAAATATGGTATGTATCATTATAGTACTGATTATATGAGAAAAAAATATTATGAAGCTGCTTCTATTAACTATCAACCAACGTTATGTAGAAAAATAAATGATTTTTATGATCTTAGTATAGGTGAAGCAATAGATTACGAAACAAATGTTATAAAAGAAGTAACGCCTATGATTGTATCTGATTTAATTGAATTATCTGGAAAATATGAAAAAATAATTTGTGAAGGAGTATATGCAATTTTAATTGCTCCATTGATTAGTTACAATAAAATAATTCATCTATGTACTTCAAATGAAATAATTAAAAATGATTTTTTTAAAAGACCTTTACAATTACAAATTTTAGAAAATATAAATAATAGAATGGATATATCAAATCAAGAAAAAGAAAAACGAATAAAACATAGAATTGATATGGCGTGTGGAGTTATTTCAAAAATTGATGAAATAAAAAAACTAAATATAAAACAATATTGTAGGAATGAAAAAAGTACAATTAATGAAATGCTAAATATAATTGAGATTCATTTTGGATTGATATAAAACAAAATTGTACTTCACATAACACACGATTAACGCTCCGCCGCCCGTTGGGCGGCTCCGGGGTTCGAAAAACCGCAGTCGGCTACGCCTTTGTGCGGTTTTCTCTCACCCACATTTTTTTGTGCCCGTAAAAATACTTCGTATTTTTCCTCATCGGGCACAAAAAAACGTCGTCAATCTTAAACGTTATACGAAATTGGGGCTAAACGGATTAGAATATTAAAAAAATAAATATTGACAATATTAATAGAAAATAATATAATAAATTAATATTTGGAGTAATTTTGGAAAAAG
>Ga0123356_10002565_pt1 | contig 19398 bp, 21 predicted proteins | sample TergutEmb28metaG_2_FD_92546 | JGI IMG/M metagenome (GOLD analysis project Ga0123356, IMG submission 92546) | Embiratermes neotenicus P3 segment gut microbial communities from Petit-Saut dam, French Guiana - Emb289 P3 | ecosystem: Host-associated > Arthropoda: Insects > Digestive system > Gut ...
AACACCACCACAATCCTCCACAATACCAAACCCCTTACCCTTAATCACACGAGGCAAATCCTCAATAGAAATCACTTCATCCACCTTTAACGATTCTAGTTTTACGCCAACACACCAACTATCTCCAAAATCATATTGTAACTCCCCAAAATCCTCCTCTTTTGTAAACAATTTGCTGATAGCAACCCCTTTCACATTTTTAGTAGGCGCACCCCAATCACCCAAACCCTCAGGCAACGGTAGAGCATATCTGTCATCATTTATGGTAAAATCAAACAAGTGACCGCCCATACGAAACATTTCCATAAGCATGTAGCAAAAATCTGCCAAATCAGTATCACTACTTATCTGAAATCTTCGCCACATACGTGGTCTATACTCGTATAACTCAGCAACAAATTGCATAACAGTAGTAGCAGTAGCCGTATGATTAACTATAATAACACCTACCTTAACAATAGCCGTACTTAATTTTAACCTTACGCTACGACTAGTGTAGCCGTCTAAATTCCCTTCATATAACGCCTTTAAAACTGGATAGGTGTTTAGTAATTCGTCAAGTTCCGGATGGGGCTTAGATGTATCTGATCTAGTGGTATTTGTGGCGGTTGTTATTTGGTTCTCGAGTGGTGTGTGTAGTATTGCGTCACGGAGATCTTTGTTTTGTTCTCTTGCGGTTTTTACATATTAGATAGCTTTTTCAAAGCCATCCTCAGTTATCATATCATCCCATTTGGTTTCTAGTGGGTAACTGGTGATTTTGAGGTTTTGTGATCCTATAAGAGTGGTTTTTCGGCTAATATCATATGTTGCATCGATCTCTTTGCCATGGCGGCTGCTGTTCTCTTAGCAAAAGCCCTTACCCGCAAGTTGGTGGCGCTACACTGGTTTGGTTCAATCGTTGTTATAGGTAGAGGAAAATGTAGGTGAAACCCATTTCCACTGTACGCTAAGAACCCAATGCAGCCATAGGTTGTTTCTATGTAGTGTTGTAGCTCTCTTGCGCGGTTTAGGGCTTCCGCTAGTTCTTGTTGCGTTGCGGGTGTGTCGCTATGTTTTGTGGCTTTCGGTCGGTCGATGTCTAACCAAAAGTCTGCTAGTGCTGTAACACCGTTTATGCCGTCAGAGGTTTTGGGGTTTAGGCTGATCCAGACGCAGTAGCCTTCTTTGTTTTTGGTTTCGGTGTATGCTATGATTGCGTTTTTTTCACATGTTTCGTTTTGTGCCGTGCCGGTTTGGTGGTTTTTGACCGTGACTATGTATTTGTCTCGGTTGCCCAATATTTCTAAGTGGATAAGCGCATGTTCGGCTTTGTCGGTCATGGTGGTGGTTCCTGTGTTTTGTATTGGCTGATATCGACTTGGGTTTTGTGGCCGCGAACTAACTCTGCTAAATCCTGCCGTGTCACCTGCCCAACTAGAACCTTTGGCCCTTCGCAAAAACAAAAAACAACATCGGCTTTGTGCTATGACTACGCCGAACTTCTCCAACTTTAACAAACTGACCCGGCACAACACATACCTCTTCGGCAAATCACACCTTGACAACAAACAAATGCAGGGTTTGGTTCACATGAACCCGACCCTTCGCGTGAGTTGTAAGACGCCCCTGCATAGTCGCAGCAATCTTTCCGGCGGTTATACGTTTTTGTTTGGCTGCTTCCGCCGCTGCCTGCTCACTCTTAAGCGCCAACTTTACGGCAGCAAAAACATTAAGCTGCCTACGATTAGAATTAGTTTCAATCACGTAGTGCTTCTCTTCAGCCTTATTCGCAAAACGCTCTGTTTCAGTCCTAAACCCTAAGGTGTTTTTGGTGCGGATTTCGTATCGTGTATGTCCATCTAAAATCTCGCCCTCAGAGTTTATGATGATGGGTTCGGATGCACCGTCAAAATCTTTAATACTATTCTCTAAGGCGTCATATTGTTCTTTGGTTAGGGGTGGTGCGAGTTTTTGGTATTCGGCATTGATTTTGAGGGGTCGCCAAGACAAGTTCTCTGCAAGAGCGGTAGGGGTAGGGTGCTGCGTTATGCGGTCACCACCCTTGAGCGAGATCGGTTTACTTTCATTCTTACACACACTATTTCTTAAAACCGGTTGTCTGATCGTTGCGCTTTACCATTTGGATACAAAGCGACTACACCCATATACGGTGCATAAAACTTTTTAAAAGAATCAGGCTGACTAATAACGCGTACTGCCGCAAATGCTCGTATATTACATTTCGGAAACAAATCATTCAATCGATTGGCACACCCCATAACAGTTGCACCCTGAGCAATTACATCATCAATTAACAAAATTTCTTCAGGTTCAGACAAATCTCTCTCTCGTATCGCAATAGAATCATAATGCTCTTGCGGATCAGGCCTGTCTTGAGGTAAACATTTAGACGACTGACGTGACGGTTCACACCGATACAAATAAGGAAAAACTCTACCCCATCCCCTACTCTCTAAAACGGTTGCAATCCGTTTAGGCACCCACAAAGAGTTTTCTTTCATCAAAGAGTGCCCAGGCACTGGAACTAAAATAGTATTATGTTTAAAAAGCATGTTAAACGGATATACCGTTATTATTTGTTGAAGTTTGTCTGCTATATATTCAGGCATTAAAAACGGGTCTATTTGTGTTGGACTTCGATCGTTCTTTAATGCGTATGTGTAGTTTCTTGCATGTTCAGCTTCCACAGTGGTGCTGTGAGGACAATACGAAAACAAAGAACAGAATTCTACCTGTGAAATTTTCATTTCAGATACGCTTCTATGTATCTATGCTCAGGCGGCAGGTCATCTAAAAGATCTGTAGGGTCAGTGAATTCTTTAGCACCATATTTTGCCATATCTTTTGTCCATTTTACTCGCGGGTCTTGCATTATTCTAGTATGGATAAATACTGGGCGGCCAAGTCGGAGGGCCTCCCAACCTTGATGACGTGTGCCACTTGTGTCACTGGCTTCAACTATTATGGTTGCATCTGAGATCAGAGCCATAGTTCTATTTCGCATGATAAAATTTTTTTGCTGAATCGGTTGTCCAATTGGAAACTGAGAGATAGCTAGGTATTCGTGCATTATCAATTCTTGAAGTTGCGCATTTTCCTTAGGATAAACTTTGTTTAATGGCGTGCCTAAAACTGCGATGGTTTGTCCTTTTTCTTTTATGGTACTTTTGTGTGCTGCTGTGTCAATGCCTTCTGCAAGTCCGCTGACAATCATTACTTTTTGGTGTACGAGAAATTGAACGATTTTTTGTGTTTCTGCTATACCGTTTGGGCTGGCTTTTCTTGAACCAACAATGGCCACGCGCCTAGATGTTAGAGGCAGGGGTATTTTTCCTGCTGTGTATACTTGTGAGGGTGCATTTCTTTTTTCTACGTCGTTTAGTAATACGATAAGGTCGTTTAAAGTACACGTGGAAAAGTTTTTTTCCATCACCCTCTGCTCCAGTATAGTTTAAGGTTGTGAGTCGATATAAAAATAATTCTATACGTGTGTGTGGAAAGAGTGACAAATTTTTGTAGTAGGTAAACTAGGAAAAAAGGTGAGTAAGCCCTTTTTTACTCGGCTTAGAAAGGCCATAGTGGGCGGCTCTTTTTTCTGTTTTTTTGTTTCGATTTTTCTGGTGTTATGGGTTTATCCTCTGCACTCATGATGCTGTTAACCGCCAAGAAATAGTGGTTGCACCCACGTATATTTCTTTGTAGCCCAAAAGAAATTGTGTTCTACCCAAAATTTTTGCACATGTACGTGACTTTCCACACACATATATGTAATATAACTGATACTTTGCGTTTTTCCATTATCCTGTGTTAATCCTCCTCATCAGGCTTCTAGTTGATAGGGGAGACTCTTTAATCAGGTGGACTAACATGTTTCCCGCTTGACCCATGACCCATTTAACCGTAGCCGCCATAGTTAGCAGAGAAGACTTAATTCCATAACGCAAAAGCCGCCATCTCAAAACATCAAGAAGTATAAGAGCCACGCAGACTAGGTGCGCGTGTATGAGCCTGTGTGAAAAACAAAACAAAAAAAGACACAGAATTTGCTTTATACCCGCAAGCACGGAACATATTCCCAATAAAAAAGGCAACTAAAGTACTCCTCTTCACAACATCCTCTAACTTTTCTTTATTTCATGTTTGTTTTCGATTCAACACTTCAACTCCATTACTCCATCGGAACAAGTTGTTGCTCATCATTAGCCTTTATCTGTGACATTATAATCCCCTATTGATGTGTTTCTTGCTATCAAGCGAGAGTTCAGCATTATAGCAAACCTCAAGCGTGTCATTGTTCCTCATGAGTCTGCTCGGGGGATCCGTGAGAAGAATCAGCCTTACCCGAATCGTTTAGCATCGTGAGAGTTGCGAAAAAACAAGAAATCTGCCGAAACGCTCGTCTTTTGTTTAGGTATATAACCCCCACAACCAACAGAACCGTAATAACAATCACAAATAATCCTAAAGTTGCTTCACCCCAGCCAAAACCAAAAAACAACCTGGCACTAACACCCTGCTGAGAAGACGTTGCTGAATCACTTTGCGAAGGAAAGGCTGAGCTCAAGATCATAGACGAAGGGGTTGGCAAAACTTCAGGTGATGTTGAAGAGCTGCCACTAATTATCACAGTTTGGGTGCTACTCCAACTACTTGTTTCACCAAAAAACTGCCATGGAGCCCAACCCCCTTCAACAACACGATGAGTATACCCTATCATCCCTTGCAGCGTTATAGGTGTAAAGAGTGCGGCAGGCAATTTGTACCCATAAGGCATCATGGAAAAAGTGAAACACAAAAACTAACTGCTATTCTGCTGTACATAAACGGGCTGTCTCTGCGAACTATAGCACGATTAATGAGCTTAACTGCGATAGCAGTTTTAAAATGGGTCAGGCAATACGCGATTGAGAACTATGAAAAACCCAAACCCCGAGACAACACTGCTGCTGTGGTGATGGAGTTAGATGAGATATGGTATTATTTGAAGTTAAAAAAAACAAGCTTTGGATTTGGAGAGCATATTGTCGTACTACCCCTCAGTTCCTTGACTGGGGATGTGGGAATTGAGATGGCAAAACTCTTCATGGATGTTGGATAGGTTGCAGTGATGGAAGGTAGCGGTGTTTTTTGCTGATCATTGGGAGGTTTATGCGGAATTTATTTCTAAAATTTTGCTCATCTAAACAAAGGCAGAAACTCTGGGGTGGAGCGGGGTAATTTTAGGCAGCGGCATTGGTTTGCACGTTTTAGGTGAAAGACTTGTGTTGTTTCTCGTTCACATCAAATGGTTGATTTGACTAGTCGTTGTACGCTAAATTCTGGGTCAACAGCACATTCAACGCAAAAACATTATTTGGTTAACATTGTCCTAAATGTAAACATCACAATTTTATAGAACAATATACCCACAAAACCTATCTTCCAAAAGTCCGCAACCAAGTTTTAAAAATGTCTGTAAATGGCACCGGAACACGCGCTACAGGACGCATATTGGGCATCTCTAAAGATACCGTTACAGCTATTTTAAAAAAACACAACAATGGCCCTGGCAAGTAAATTATAACTATATACACAGCATGAAATGTCGTGGTATTGAGGTTAAAATTGTCTGCTCTAATCAGGCTTTGGTGGCTGAGGTGGAGATGGATGAGGTGTGGGTGTTTGTTTTGGATAAATCTCATCAATGCTGGTTCTGGTGGGCAATCGATCACATACCGGTATTGTTTTAGCATATTGTTTTGGTGAGAGCACAGCATCTTGATGAATTACGCTGTTTGTTGGCTCCTTTTAGAGTAAGTATTGTTTATTGTGGTGATGATTCTGCTTATAAAATGTACATTACTGAGTGTATTGTGAATGTGGGTAAGAGAAATACGTAGCGCATTGAACGTAAACACTTGTCTTTGCGTACTTGGTGTAGTAGATTAGTTAGAAAGGTATTCGTTTTTTAAAATCACTCATCGTGCACAAGATAGTCGTCGGGTTGATCATAATCTTTTGGTTCTTCAAAAGAGACCTGCCATTTCACTTAACTTAGGACACCACCAGCGTTTGTTGGCTGGGCGGTGTGAGGTTTGTGGGGTTGAGGATGTGGCTTTGGAGATCCATCATGTGCGTAGGTTGCGTGATTTGTTGGGGCGGAAGCAGTGGGAGATTAGGATGATTGCGCGTCGGCGTAAGACTATGGCTATTTGTGTTTCTTGTCACGATAGGTTGCATGCTGGGTTGTTAGACTGATGTCTAGAGAGCCGTGGTACGCTGAGGGGTGTCTGCCCGGTTCGGAGGGGAGTCCTCGGAAACCTACCGCTGAGAGGTGATAAGGCGCCGGGTTCTTACCCTACTGGTTTAGACGACCACATTAACAAGCGTACCGCCTCAAAAAAAAGAGAAAAAGGCAATACTGCCAACCACCGCTACTACAAGCGAACTCTCTGCAGCTGGGTCTCGGCTTCAACTTTTAGAGTGCCGGTTTTGCCGCATTCTGGTCTTGGGTTGATGAAATAATTGTTTGTTTGGTCTCTGTTTGGTGTGTGGTCTTCTTATTGTTTTGTTATATTGTTATTCTTGGACATTGTTAGTTGGAGCACTTTTTGGACTTGGTGTGCGATTATCCAGCCTGTGGGTATGGTGTATAGTGCGAGTGTTGCGTTGAATAAGGCTGATAGGGGCAGAAATGCGCTTGTTATGACTTCATTTAATCCGAAGCCTATTGGGGGTGGTTGGGGGAGTGCAAAGTAGTGTATGATGGTCATGAATGATACACGTGTAAGTATGCCTATTCCTGTTGTGGCTGTGAGCCATTTGATGCTGGTGAGAATGTTGGTTTGGGGTGTTTTATGGGTGTGCACTTTTTTGCCGAGGGTTATAGTTGCATGTATGCCGATTTGCATGGATATGCAAGCGAGCATGTTGTATAGCGGTCCGGTTGGGAGTGCGCCGGGAAAGAGGATTAAGAGGACACTGGTGTTTAGTAGGCACACTATTATGCTGGATAGGGGGCTGATTATTAGAAGCGCTATAACTATGGGAATTTCCCATAGTTGGTAGAAGAGTCCAGGGTCAAATGGTGCTGGAACTGAAAGGTGTGTCAGGGTGGGGTTTAGTGTAATTGCTATGGCGGCAAAGATTATGGTCAGGGTGAGTTTTTTGGTGTCCAAGGTTGTTTTCTCAAGGTTAGCATTCATCTTACTTATTTAAAAGTAGTTACCCAAAAAAGCGTGCGTGTGGTTTGGGCCACGCGAACTAGATGAGAGCTGCTAACAAACCATATACAAACAGTTACCACCACCACAGCAAACAAGACACGCCAAACCGAACACTAATGAGCCCCCTGCAGGTACCACGCAAATAGCTACTTCTTATGCCAATGAGTCGTTCACACAGCAATCACTCTTTTAACGGTGACCTCTCTACCCAAACAGCATCAGCCTCCAAGATTGTCCCAAAAGTTTAACACTATAAATACTGTATCAAAAAATAAGGCAAATCCGAACGGTGTTAAAAAAACCTCAAATGGCAAAATCTTGCAATATTTATTTAAACTTGTAACGCCAAACATAGCCAATTAGCTAATATATGCATGTATGTAAGGTATCTCTCGAGGCTGGCATGGTTTGGCTTGGTATGATGACCCCCTAACTCTTTTAATGATCGTTACAGTGGTGGTTATCGTCTGTGGTACAGTCGGTTACGCGATGCACCGCTACACTACCGCCAAAAAAGTCACCGCCCAAAAAGACACCGAACCAACCGAAAAAAATTCCAGCCCCCAACCCGTAACCACCCCCCCACCTGTAGACTTGCAATACACCAATACGCCTTCCAATGTGCCTTTTCGCGTCTCAAAAAGCATCCAAACCTCTATGGCCTCCACCGCCAAAGACGAACTCCGTATGCTCGACTTAGAACGCGAAATCTTAGGAGACGCAATCCGTCGTCTCTACGAAGCACAAGCAGAAGGAAAAATTACTGAAGTTGAACGTGAAAAACTTGCCGCATCCTACAAACAACGGATGAACACCATCAAAGACTCCATAACCAAAGACGAATCCATCATTGCACTCCACGAACTAGAAAGCATGCAAGAAGACCTCATGAAACTGTTTAGCGAACGATTCGGCGAATTAACAAGCAAAGTCGAAGAACTCCGTGGACGTATCGACGTTAAACCCATCCGTGAAATCCCCATCCGACCCATCCTTACGCCTATCCAAATCGAGGAAGAAGAAGACGAGGACGAAGACGCCGAAACTCCACATACTCCCTCAAACAAAGAAAAACCCAAAAAACCACGCAAGCCCTCAGAGGAAAAACCAACTCAAAAAACAGAAGCGGAACGACGCATAGAATCAATTCGTAGCGAAGTGGAGAAGGTTTTGGATAAGTTAGGCCAAATGGAGATAGAAAGCTAATGGACCCAATCTCCGAGCAAAAACAAAACGCCGCCTGTGAAGCGGTCAAACACATCAAAGATGGCGACATCGTTGGACTTGGAAGCGGCAGCACCGCCGCATACGCAATCCAGGCCTTAGGCAAAAGGGCGAAAACCGAGGGCATACATGTTATGGGTATCCCTAGCAGTTACCAAGCCTTCCAACTCGCAGTCGAAAACGCTATCCCCATAACCACCCTTGAAGAGCATCCCACAATTGATGTAACCATAGATGGTGCTGACCAACTCACGCCCCAACTCTACCTGATCAAAGGCGGCGGTGCAGCCCTAACACGCGAAAAAATCGTTGCATCCGCCTCCAAAATCAACATTATTATTGCCGATCAAGCAAAAAAAGCGCCCTTTCTGGGCAGTAACGGCCAATTTGTTCCCATTGAAGTTATACCCTTCGCTCTATCACTTGTCAAGTGTAGATTGACCGCAATAGGTGGCAAAGCAACCTTCCGCGAAGCCAAAGGCAAACTCGGTCCCATAATCACCGACAACGGCAACGCCGTGCTCGATGTGATTTTCGGAGAAATCCATGACCCTGCAGAGCTAGCAGTGAAAATAAAGATGCTCCCCGGTGTAGTTGAAACCGGTTTATTTGTGGGTTTAACCAACATTGCCTATATAGGGAGTGCTGGCGGCGTGGAAAAAATCGATGCGCCCAAGAATAACTCTGCTACGTGTGTGGCTGGCGCTCTACAGTCACACAAGCTAAAATAAAGAGCTCTCTTATCACCTCAGGGTTACTGTGGAAGCTTTAGCTTTTGGCTGTGTAATTATCCAGGATAAAAAATACGAAAAAGACATAGTTATACATGCTAACGGTAGAATATCTAAACGCAAAAAGAAGAAATCCAAACCCCTTGAACCCAAATATGGCCATACGCCCCTCTCAGAAAAGGAACTTGTCTTTTTAGAGAAAGAGCGGCCAGAGGTGGTCTATGTAGGCACAGGCTACAATGCTGCGTTACCCATTACCCCCCGTGCGCTTGCAATTCTCGCCAACTATGAAACCATAATTCTATCGACGCCTGAGGTGATTTCTAAAATAGAGGCTGAAAAAAACAAATACGTAGCCATCGTGCACGTTACCTGTTAGTTCTGTCTACTTCAGAGTGCCTCGTGCTCATTTATCAGGACAGATTTTAAGCGCTGATTTTCGGTGGTGCCTGTACCCTTTTCTTACCTAACTTTACTCGTAACGCAATGCGGTAAAGTTTGCGTAACGCCTTGACCAGTTGTTCTACGCTGGGTACCGTCGAGTAAATCAGTGGTATGTGCTCGTATTCGGCAATGCGTATGGCCTCTTCGTCGGGCATGGTTTTATGGAAAACAATGATTCGAGGTTTTAGGCTGCACACTCTTACAATCATCATGGGCAGACAGCTTGATTCGACGTTGGTAAAAATCATTGCTCGCTCCGTTGAGGCACCAAAAAGCTGTGCATAGTCAGAACCCGAGTAGGCTTCGACGGCTTTGCGACTATCTATAACCGTGTAACCCGTGACTTCTTTGACGTATTTTTCTTTACAAGCCACTCCTTCACCGCTGAGAGCTTTGCATAGATACTCCGTGCGGACGGGGATGGGAAATTCTCGGAGGTCCACTACTGCCATGCTGGGGCTGCTGGTGAGTTTGGAAAATTCTCGTATGAACCGACTGTCCTTCTGTTCATCGATCGATAGTAGTGAGTGGACAAATCGGCGAATGAATTTGGCTCCTGGGCTTTTGCGTCTGCCGCTTTCGTAGTCGCTGATGACTGAGGAGGAGAGGCCCATGGTTTGGCTTAGGCTGATCTGGCTCACAGCGAAGAGTTCCCGCCATTTACGCATAGTAGCTCCCGGTTTGCTTGATAGTATGATTTCTCCCGCGATTCTTCTGCCCAAGATTTCACGTAGGCTAGGTGACACAGACATGAGTGGTCCTTCTTGCTTGTTATTCTCCCTTCAAGGCAGAGCGGTATAAAACTATACCGTTTTGGTTTGGTCGTTCTTTAGGTTTTTTGGCATGTCCGCCTTGTTGCTGTCTTGTCTTCTCAATCGATAAGTCCGTTACTTGAACCCATCAAAGCTCCGGTTTTAATACCGAAGCTGTTTAGTCACCGACAACTTGACAGAGCTAAAAAATCTCATTTATAAGGAAGTTACGCGTACTAAAAAGGTAACGTTCGCCGTCTTAACAGAGGGACAGCGGCGTTATCCATCGCAAATCGTGTAAAAGGAGAAATAAATATGGCAGAAAAAGCTAGCGACGTAATCTTCGTCGGAAACAAACCACCAATGAGCTATGTGCTCGCTATCATAACCGCTTTCTCAAGTGGTGCCCAAAAAGAAATAACCCTAAAAGCAAGAGGCCAAGCAATTACTACCGCAGTTGACGTAGCTGAAATAACCAGAAGCCGTTTCATCAAAGACCTCAAAGTTACTAAAATCGCAATCGGCACTGCAGAGATGCCGCCACGAGAAGGCGAAAACAGGTCTAGAATGGTTTCCACGATAGAGATAACTCTATCAAAAGCGTAAACCATCAGGGACTAAAAGATAGATAGAGAGTTTAGCTCTCCAACCCTTTTTTGCTGTCCACAAATCTTTGTACTTTCTCAATAATATCTCTAAATGCCTTTGATGCAACTGAATCCTTCTGGGCAAGCACAAATGGTGTTCCATTGTCTGTGTCCTTACCCACTTTGGGATCTATAGGTATGCTTCCAAGAAATGGGACACACGCTTCCTTAGATATTTTTTCGCCACCGCCTGAACCGAAAATCTCGGTTTTTTTGTTACAGTGAGGACAGATAAATCCACTCATGTTTTCTACGACCCCGATGATGGGCATGTTCAATCGTCCAGCAAATGTGATTGCTTTTTTGACTATGCTGCTGGAGAGTTGTGTGGGCATGGTGACGATGACCACTCCGTCAAGGTTGGGCAGTAATTGTGCAATACTCAGGGGTTCATCGCCTGTTCCCGGCGGTAAATCGATGAATAGATAGTCAAGTTCGCCCCAGACGACTTCGGAGAGAAACTGTTTAATGGCCCGCATCTTTAGAGGGCCACGCCAAATTGTAGGTGCCTCCTCAGTTACAAAGAAATTAATAGACATGACTTTTAATCCCAAGATGCCTTCGACAGGAAAAGCGCCCATCGGAGATGTCTTCACCTGTTTACCCTCCAAACCCAAGAGTTTGGGTACACTGGGCCCATGAATATCCGCGTCTAAAATGCCTACACGTTTGCCCTGCATGGCAAAAACGGTTGCAAGGTTTACGGTTACAGTGCTTTTTCCTACACCGCCCTTGCCACTTATAACCGCGATTTTATGCTTGATTTTGCTCATGCGATTTTTGAGTTCTTGATCCTCTCGAGTTTGTTGTTCATTGTATGTTTTGAGTTGAGCTATATTCTGTTCATACGCTGCCGACACCATAAAACTTTCCCAGTTGATTATTTAGTGAAAGGTTGAATTTTAAGTAACCTAAAAAAAATGATGACCTTCACGTAGATAGATAAGTGGTGTTGCATTGCTTGATTAGGGTATTGTCATGCCAGCGTGTAAAAAGTGCTTATCTGAAAACATTGTAAAAAACGGCAGAGTCCGCGGAAAACAACGATAGTGTCATTGCTAAAAAAGCCATGCGTGTGTGCTGCTCTACTCGCTGGGCAAGGCCTCCTACCGGTGCTGGCCAAGATTTTTGACACCTGCTCTTTGGTATATCGTTGGATTGCCCAAGCCGGAGCCCAACGGCCCGACACAGAAATCAGACAATATCAAAAAGATGGATTGATGAAATGACTGCTTTTGTGGGTTCAAAAAAACAAGCTTTGGATCCAAAAAGCCCTTGATTGTGGCACATGTAGAATTGTGGCCTGGGTGCTTGGCCATCGTGATACTGCAACCTTCCAACGCCTCTACGATAAAGTCAAACACCTGACAAACCATATTTTCTACCTGATGATTGGGCTGTTTTTGCCAAGATGCTACCCAAAGAGCGCCATAGCATTGACAAAAAAATGACTGCTTCGAACAAGATAACAGCAATACGTGTTATCATCTGGGCGGTTTACTCGTCGTACTAAGGTGGTTTCTAAGTACGGTACTATGGTTGATACCTCGATAAAGTTGGGTCCAACCTACTGCACCTGAGATGTTTACCAAAATCCAAACAACAGCCCTATATATCTATAAGTGGAAACTCTCAAAAAATTCTATCAGCCCAACTTGTAGCCTATTTTACGCAGAAATCCTCGCCGTTCCACAACATCGTCACCCCTTTCAATGCCCTTACTTTTGTAGCCGTCTACGACACCGATGATTCCTCTGCCCTGCTCAGTTTCAGCGATTAACACTTCAAGAGGATTAGCGGTTGCCGCATATACCCCACAGACTTCGGGCACTTTTTTGATTTTATCTAGCACATTTATGGGATAAGCATTTTTGAGGATGACCAGAAAACTATGCCCACAGGCGATTTCAAAGGCTTTCGCTGCTGCTAACTGCCGCAACTCACTATCGTTGCCTTCATGACGAACTAAACAAGGTCCGCTACTTTCACAGAAACCCAAACCGAATTTGACATTGGGCGTGGCGTTGACAAGAGCTTCGTAGAGATCTTCAGCGGTTTTTATAAAATGCGCTTGCCCTACGATGATATTGCAATCTTTTGGGGGCTCCAATTTCACCGTCTTTAATTCCATTTTTTTGCCTCAGTAACCGATAAGTCTTCTGAGAATATAACGTTTGAGACTCAACACTATTTCGGGTTCATGATAAATCGCTCTGTATACGATCAGAGTCACTTTTCTTCCTTTTTTCTATGTGTCAGCCATTTTTGGTGGCAAAACCTAAATAACGTAGAGTTGCATCAATTTTTGCTGCATACGGGCCGGTAGTTCAGCTGGTATGAACGCTTGACTTGCACTCAAGAGGTCGGGGGTTCAAATCCCCCCCGGTCCATTATTAGGCTCCTGATATCTAGACTCAGTATAGTAGGCTGAGATCGGTTTTATTACCCAAATTGTTTTAAGGCGATGCAGCAATAACTTTCTAGTCACTGTGAGAAGTTGCCTATGGTCGGAGTCAATCACTTGCCACTTGGGATGAGACATGACGAATAAAAAATTGTTTGGTGTAGCTTCTTTTTGTTCCCTTTTCTACACATTCATCATTTTCCCTCAATTATCCTGCGGTCAGACTGTTATGCCCTCTGCCGAGTTGTCGCCGACACCTTCAGCGGCTGAGTCAGGTGGTCTCAACTTACTCCTTATCGGCGGAATCATTGCGGCCGTGGCTGTCTTTGCAGCTGTGATTTTGTTTATTCTCATCAAAAAGCGGGGTATGAATGAGAAAAGCCTACAGAAAGCTTCATTTCGTGAATTCCAAGATTGGGTCATAAAAAAATTCAACGGTAAACCAAGTGATCCTGCCTCGGGAATAAGCGGGTTTACTGAGGGTGGACAACCACTCCTGATAAGTCAATCTAACCATCTTAGCCTAGTTGAAGTAGAAGACTTTGTCAAAACATTAGCAAAGGGCGCGGCACAACGGGGAACCATTGTTGCCTTTAACTTTGATAACGACACTGTGGAGGGAAAAGTAACTGCTATGGATCAAGGCATTGAGCTTCAGCTGTTACGGGTATATGAGCTGGTGAATAAGCGTTATGCAAAGCGAATTAGTAGTATTGCTAGTGCACAAACATCTTTCGAGGCCTCCGACTACCAAATAAGCGATGATCCAGCTCCCGCGACCAGTGTTCCCATGTATGAAACTATTCCCCTATCAAACCCCCGATCAACCGATACTCTAGGAAAGCCTCGGGTCTTCATATCTAACAGCAACACAAAGGTGGCTGATCAGATACGGCGAATGATAGAGTTCCTACACTATGATTACGTTGTGGGCGATAAAGAAGACGCCTCTGTGCCTCTCTCAGAAAACAAGTTCGGGTTAATGAGAAACAGTGACTGTGCAATAATCACCATCGCTGCCGCTGAGCAAGAACGTCGATACAGCGGGCTGTATGTTCTAAACCCCATGGTCTCATCTGAAATCAACGCAGCCTATCTAAAGTATAACACCCAGGTGATTTTGGTGGTTGAACGGAAAGTAGAGTTGCCGCCCAATCTTAAGGGTCTAAAAAGAATCGAATATGATAGTGATGACTTATCTTTCAATGCTGCTATGGAGTTAGAGAAAGCACTGGTTGATTTCAGAAAAATCTGATATATGTACATTTACAAAAAATAGAGGTTAGAAAGCTCTCTACACTCATATTCGGCAGTTTGGGTAGAAAAGTGTGTTGAATTGATTTTTCGTTTTAGTTGTGGCGAGACTTGGGTGTTTGTACTTAAGTTATCGCGTTTTTTGGATATTTGTTGGTGCAAAATAATTTTTGACTGTTTTAGGGCAAACTGTCGGACGTGCGTCTATAGGTTATAGATAGGTAGATAATTGCCCTGTATCTCACATTCAGCAGTTTGGGGGAAAATTGTGCTGAATTATTTTTATGTTCATTTTGTGATAAAGAATTGTATGTTTGTGCTACTGTTCAGTTATTTTTTTGATGTTTGTTGGGTGTCAAATTAATTCTGGTCTGTTTTGGCTCAAACTGCTGAACGTAAGCTGTATGGCTTCTCCCCAATAATTTGCACTCTGATTTAAGTCGCAGTTCAAGCGGTTTGGTATCTAAGTATCCTTGTTCCCGTATGTTAAGAGTTTTTGAGAAACAACTAAATAGTTGATAAGTTCAATCATAAGACTATGACCTACACAAATAAACACAGTAACCGCAAGGTTTACCTCTCCATTGTAGCCATTGCCATACTGGTTATAGCTGGTTTTGTTGCAATCTATGCTACCAACCAACCTCAACCCAGACCACTACATGCTGAGGTCGGTGTACGTGCCGGTGACACCTTTACTTACAGCATAATTGGCACTTCAGAGTTCGCTGAAGCCGGTATCGAGGACACCCCAGGGTTTGACCAATACAACCAGACCGACCACTACAAGATAACTATAACTGATGTAGATGGACCTATTGTTTCCATGGATGCTGCATGGCGCTTTCTAAATGGTACACAGATTAACTACTCGCAAACCATTGATGTTACAAACGGGAACAAGGGTGACGCAGACGGATTTTGGGCCATCTACCCTGCTAACCTCACTGTAAGTGATTTGCTACGCCCATTTGGCGGAGACGGCACAAAAGTTAACGCAACTAGCGTCTCAACGTATGCTGATAGCAAACGGGAAACAAACTTTTGGTTCATAAACAATGGGTTCTATGACACAAGCGATCCATCACTAGAGACACTGATGTACGACTACCGCAACATATACTTCGACAAGATAACCGGTATGTTGACCTCGTATGATGAGTACCAGGTGTTTAATAATCCACAGATGCAAGAAGTCATTAGTTGGAGACTGATCTCCACTTCGGTTTGGCGAGTATAGTCTCCCACACCCTTTTTAAAATCTAATCAGAGTACACAGTTAAGTTTTACATATAATCATATAACTGCACTATCTACATTACAATACTGCATATGGCTGTATTAGCTACCGAAATTAATGTACCCATCAATATAACCGTTGAAGAACAAAACACTAAAAATAACCAAAACCGGAAAAACTGCTGCAAGAGAAATTCTCCACGCAAACATCCTACTATCAACTGCCGACAACTGAACAACCAAACTAACCGTCATAGAAGTCGCCCAAAAAAACAACACCTCAACCGTCACCGTACAAAAAACCCGAAAAACCTACGTCGCCCAAGGTATAGATGCCGCCCTAAAACATTATGATTAAAACAAATCCGAACCACAAAGCCTCTTATAAGCACGCGGTCAAAAATGAAACTTGCATTAGTTCGACATGATGAAATTTAACTTTCCAACTAAAGAAACCCGGTCTAACAGAAATCTGAATTCACATTTTTTAATCTTTTTGGACAGGCAAGTATTTATACGATTCCTAAGCTGATTCTATATGGTGTTTTTGTGGAAAATACAAACTTGAATAAAAATAATAGTTCTTCAAATGCAATAGGCGACACTGTAGTTGCAGTACTTGACAAACTCGCTGGTAAACAATCCGACATCAAACTCAGTTTCGAGGACTTAACCTTTGATGCCGGTCTCATCAAGGCCCGTGTCAACGGTTCAGTGATTCTTGATGTTGTTTACGCACAAGAAGTTAAACCGTAAATACTTCTAAGAGGCGGAACCACAATGGAAAGTATGCGGATGGATCAGATAGCCCCTCTGCTTGAAGCTTTAGCGTCAGGTAAAATAACGTTGAGCCAAAACAATAAGGAAGCCGTTGTGGTAAACGTTTCGCCCAACAAAATTGATGTAGATGCTAAGGACAAAGATTTCGTAAAGGATATGATTTCAACTGTACGTAGGAAAGGTGGCTCTAAAAGCGGTTTGAGTTTAGGATCTGATTCGCTAAAGGGTGTGCGTGCAATCGCTGATGAACTTACACGGGAAGGTAAAACCGTGACAATTTCTTTTCAAGGCGATCGCATTCTTACTGTCGGTGCTGAAGCTGATTCTAAACTTACTCGCTTATTTACCGGAACCAAAGGCGTGCAGATAAATAATATGCTAAAGCTAGCCGAGTTGGGCCTCTAAAGAGCCCGTAAACCCGCTTATTCTTTGTTGCGCTTAGCTTTTATGAGGGCTAATTTTCCGCCTGCTTGTACCTGTTCTTTTTCTCTGCAGCTCAGGTTGAGATCTACATTGATTTTGGTACCTCTGGTTTTGTTGATGACAACTAAGTGTTCCAAGTTATCAATTTCAAGTTCCAACATATCCCCTGTTGTGATGGTGTCGTAGTCTTTTTTATTTGCAAACGTCAGGGGTAAGATGCCAAAATTTATGAGGTTAGCGAGGTGAATGCGGGCAAATGATTTCACGATGATAGCTTTGACGCCTAAGTACTTGGGTGCTAGTGCTGCATGCTCTCGGCTGCTGCCCTGTCCGTAGTTCTCGCCACCCACAATGAATTTGTCTCCCTCTTGCAAGGCACGGGATGCGAAGGTCTTGTCGATGTAGCAGAAGGTATGGGTGCTAATCTCGGGTATGTTGCTGCGTAGCGCCATAATTTCACTGCCGCCCGGGATGATATCGTCGGTTGTGATGTTATCACCTGTCTTTAAGAGAACTTTCCCCTCTATCTTCTTAGGTAGCGGTTCAAAGTCCGGCAGAGATTTGATGTTGGGTCCCCTAACGATTTCGACATCGATACATTGACGGGGCTGAATGAACATGGCATCGCTTAGTAGAAATTTTTCTGGCATTTTTATTTCTGGGAATTTGCCGAGTTTGCGGGGGTCGGTGATTTTGCCGTTTAGGGCGGCTGCAACGGCTGTTTCTGGACTGACGAGGTAGACTTTGGCATCCTGTGTGCAAGACCTACCTTTGAAGTTTCGGTTGAACGTGCGCAGCGAGACTCCGCCTGAGAGTGGAGCTTGGCCGATTCCGATGCAGGGGCCACAAGCGTTCTCCAGTAGTCTGGCACCGGCTTGGATGAATGGTTCAATTTCGTTCTCTACAGCCAAATTCACCATCACTTGTCGTGAACCAGCTGACACGGTCAAGCTGGTGTTTTCAGCTACTTTTTTGCCTTTAAGTAATGCGGAGACGATTTTCAAATCCCGTAGTGATGAGTTGGTGCAGCTGCCGATGCAGACTTGGTCGACTGGGGTGCCTTCTAGTTCTGTTACGGTTTGGACGTTGTCTGGGCTGTGAGGAAGGGCGATTAGAGGTTCCAGTTTAGAGAGGTCAATCTCGATATTTTCATCGTATGTTGCGTCGATGTCTGCTTTGAGTTCCATCCACATCATTTCGCGTTCTTGTGCTTTAAGGAATGCTAGGGTGGTTTCATCTGAGGGAAAAATTGAAGTGGTTGCACCCGTCTCAGCACCCATGTTTGTGATTGTTCCCCTTTCGGGCACACTAAGTGTCTCAACTCCAGGACCGTAATACTCGAGGATTTTGTTGACTCCACCTTTAACTGTTAGAATTTTGAGGATGTGGAGGATAACATCTTTGGCAGAGACAAAAGGCTGCAGTTTGCCTGTGAGTTTGATGCCGATTATTCTAGGCATTTCCAAGTAGAAAGGTTCCCCTGCCATAGCTGCGGTTACATCTAAGCCTCCTGCGCCGATGGCTATCATGCCCATACCGCCTGCGGTTGGGGTGTGGCTGTCACTGCCCAAAAGTGTTCTGCCAGGTCGGGCGAAGCGTTCAAGGTAGAGTTGATGGCAGATGCCGTTGCCAGGTCGGCTGAAAATAATGCCGTATCTGGCTGCTACACTTTGGAGGTAGCGGTGATCGTCGGCGTTGCGGTAGTCGTTTTGAAGCATGTTGTGGTCAACAAAGCTGATGCTGAGTTCTGTTTTGACTTTTGGGATTCCAATGGATTCGAATTCAAGGTATGCCATGGTGCCTGTGCTGTCCTGTGTAAGTGTATGGTCAATTTTTAGGGCGACTTCTTCTCCAGCAACCATTTCTCCTGTAACTAGGTGCTTCTCGATTAGTTTTTGAGCTAAAGTTTTCGGCATATGTTTCCCTGCGTGATTTTATTGAAGGCGTAAGCAGCCTTTATTTTTATTGGCTTATGCCGCTAGAAAAATATGGGTGACCTGTTGTTAAGTTCGGATAGTTTTCAAATTAACTTGTCAATATGGCATAGTGTTGGGCGAGCGAACAGAAAAACCGTTAGATCAGTCATAAGCAAACTTCGCGAAACCATGTGGAGGTCAAGGTTTTCTTTGCAGATAGTTCCTGACGTTGAAATTCTTGCGACACTGTCATAAGAATTGAGTTGGTCACACTTTATCGAAATATTACCCTTAAAAACTCTTGAAGCAAGACTGTATTATGCAAAAGATGCGGCTGTGCGGCATTTGGGTATACGGGATTTGCGGGTGCAAATAT
>Ga0123356_10002566_pt1 | contig 19398 bp, 13 predicted proteins | sample TergutEmb28metaG_2_FD_92546 | JGI IMG/M metagenome (GOLD analysis project Ga0123356, IMG submission 92546) | Embiratermes neotenicus P3 segment gut microbial communities from Petit-Saut dam, French Guiana - Emb289 P3 | ecosystem: Host-associated > Arthropoda: Insects > Digestive system > Gut ...
GGAGAGGGGAGCGGCCGGGACCGCCGCCGCCCACCAGGCCGCCTAGCCGGCCTGCGGGCCGCGCAGCGGTCCGTTTCCCCGGTCGCCCCGCCGGCGGGGCCCGCACCCAGCGGGCCCCGCCGGATTTTCAATGCCGTGATGTTCTGCTCATTTTTCCGTCCAGCCGCAACGTTCGGGCTGGCTTATGCGTACTTGGTTCCGGAAGTGGCGGAGAGCCCGCATCGCTCGGACGCACGCAGAGGAATCTATGAGGAATCCATCTGATTTCCTTGGGCGCCCGCAGGTTACATCCAGTGACAGTGCGTTGCGGTTACAGAACACGAGCATTCGAAGCACCGGATGGTGAACATGCTTAAGCGCGGCGCCGTCGCGATCGTGGCCTGCGGTGCGTGTGCGTTGGCCCTGTGGCTGATCCTGCTTCGCCCCGAGCCGGCCCGCCAGCCGGCTTCCGCCGCCGCTCCCGGGTCTGCCGTGGCCTATGGGTCCGCCACGCGTACCCAGAGCAGCGCGGCGGAACCGGCGGACCTGCGTACCGTGCAAGCGGTCGACCCCGCGCTGTTCGCCTCAGGTGCCTGCATGGCATTCCCGCCGACCGACGGCGACCGGCATGAGACCGTGTTCCTCGATGCCGGGCACGGCGGGCTCGACCCTGGCGCGGTCGGCACCACCCAAGCTGGGGCGACCGTCGAGGAGTCCACGGTGAACCTGGCCATCGAGCTGGACACAACGGCCATCCTGCGTGCCCAGGGTTACCGCGTCGTCGTCTCGCGCACCGCGAACTCCAGTGTCACCAGGCTCACCCCGGGGGACGTTGACGGCAGGCTGCTCACCGTCCAGGGCGTCTTCAACGATGTCACCGCCCGCGCCGTGTGCGCGAACATGGCCAAGGCCAACGTCCTTGTCGGCATTTACATGGACTCGGGCGCGTCCTGGGACGCTGGCTGCATCACCGGCTACGACCAGGACCGGCCGTTCTCCAGACAGAACCTGCGACTGGCCACCCTGCTGCAGCGCGACGTGCTCGGCGCCATGAACGCACAGCGCTGGGACATCCCAGACGAGGGAGTGCAGAACGACACCGGGCTTGGCTCCGCGCTCACCGCCGCGGCTGAGGCCTATAACCATCTGCTGCTGCTCGGGCCCGCGAAGAAGGGCTACTTCAAGACGCCAAGCCAGATGCCCGGCGCCCTCATCGAGCCGCTGTTCGTAACCGACCCGTTCGAGGGGTCGATCGCGGCGAGCGCGCACGGCCAGCAGGTGATCGCGCGGGCCATGGCCGAAGCCGTCGACCAGTACTTCGCGGCGCCGTAAGGGTGGCCGGCTAGCCGCGCGCCGGGCTCGCGGCAAGGGTTTCCGCATGCACTTCCCAGGCGGCGGCCAGCCGCTCGGCAGCAAGTTCCAGGGTGCTCGGCTGCTCGGCGAACGACACCCGGACGAAGTGGGTATGCCGGCCGTCTGTGCACGCGGCGCCCCCTGCCATCACCGTTACGCCGAGCCTGGCGGCGGCGAGGGTAAAGGCGTCTGCATTGCCGGTGGGAAGTTCGGCCCACAACGACAGCCCGGCGGCCGGGGAATGCGTCCGCCAGCCGGGCAGGTGCGTGGCGAGCAGCCCGACGAGCAGGTCGCGGCGCTGGGCTAGCGCGGTGCGGTGCGCGACCAGCCAGCTCGCGTCGATCGCCGCAAGCAACTGGGCCGCCAGCGCCTGGCTGATCACCGCCGTGCCAAGGTACAGCGCGGACTTCCGCGCGATGAGCGCGGACCGCAGCGGCTCCCCGGTGCGGATCCAGCCCACCCGCAGGCCGCCCCAGAGCACTTTGGAGATGGAGCCGACCGCGATCACCCGAGTGGACAGTGCGGCGATCGGCGGCGGCGTGCCCGCGCCTGCGCCATCGCAGCCGGAGGCGAGGTCGCCGGGGCAGCCGAGGGTTAGGTCGGCCAGGCTCAGATCTTCCACCACGGTGACCCGGCCCGCGTCCGCGATGGCGGCCAGTGCCTGTCTGCGAAGCGGTGGCATCACCGACCCCGTCGGGTTGTGCCCGGTCGGCATGAGGTAGGCGACGCCCCCGGGGAAGCGTCCGGCGCGCTCGATGGCTCGCGGGTCCTCGCCCGCCGCGTCCGCGGGCACGTGGGCGATCTCCGCGCGCGTTCCGGCGATAGCGCTAACCAGGCCGGGATAAGACGGGCAGCTGACAAGCACCCGGCTACCCGGCAGGACCCGGCCGAGCAGCCACAGCGCCTCCTGGGCGCCCGCGGTGATCACGACCTGATCCGGGTCGGTGGGCAGCCCCTGGTGTTCGGTCAGGTGCCGGGCGACCTCAGTCCGCAGCGCGGGCAGGCCCGCCGGGTCGAGGCCGTGGCCGTCGAGCGACTGCCACGCGGCGTCGGCGTCGACCGAGGGAAGGTGCCGCAGGTCGCCGGGGGCGGACACGGACAGGTCAATCGACTCGCGGTCTTCGGCGATCCGGCGCAACAGCATGGTGGCGACGCTGCTCGTCGCGGTGCGTGCGGCCCAGGAGGGGCGTCCCGCCACGTAGGTGCCCGCGCCCTGGCGCCGGGTGAGCACGCCGGCCGCGACGAGCTGGTCGAAACAGGCGACCACCGTGCCGCGGGAGGCGCCGACTACGGCGGCCAGGGTCCGTTCGGCAGGCACTCGAGTGCCGCGCCGCACCGTGTGCTGGTCGATCGCCTCGAGCAGGGCGGCGGCGAGCCTGGCGTACCGGGGACCGGGGCGGTCACGCCAGCCAGCGAAGACGACCTCGGCCCACCAGGTCAGATCCTGGTCCATTTCTCAATATTGGCACTGTCTGCCTGGCGGTATGGTGCGGCACTGTAGGTGGCATGGAACCGACCGTGACGCTGGCCCGCCGCTTCTGGGCGGCGATCGAGCCGGTACACGCCATCGTGTACTTCGCGCCGGAGCCCTTGGACGCGGCGCGCAAGACCGGACTACGCGGCTTCTGGATGAGCTACTTCGCCAGCCGGGTCGCGCCGCTCGGCCCGCTGCCCGCGCCAGCCGTCGAGGCAATGACGTACGGGTTCGCGCCGGCCATGGTGGCCCGGGCCATCCCGGACGCGTGGACGTTCGCCACGCCGGAGGCGGTGCTTGCCGCGCGCCTCTCGAGCGCGCCTGAGGCACTGCGGCACCACGTCGACCCCGTCCTGCTCGCCTCCGCGGGCGAGCTCGCGGACCTGCTGTGGGACGCGGTCGCCGGCTGCCGTTTCGACGGGCGGCCGCTGGCCGCCGCATGGGCCGGCGTGCCGCGCCCGGCCGGCGATGCGGTGGGCGATCTGTGGCTGGCGGCTACCGTGCTGCGCGAGCACCGCGGCGACGGGCACGTCCTGGCCGGCGTCTCGCACGGGCTGCGGGGGCTCGACGCCACGGTCACGTTCGCCGCGACTGGCGCGATCAGCCGGGCCATGGTCCAGCCCACCCGCGGCTGGACCGACGAGGACTGGGCGCAGTCATGCCGGCGGCTGCAGGCCAAAGGGCTGCTCGATTCCGGCGGGCGGCTGACCAAGACCGGCGGAGCGCTGCGCCGCGACGTTGAGGACCTGACCGACCGGCTCGCGGCCGGGCCAGTGGAACGGCTCGGATCGACCGGGGTTGAGCGGGCCATCGAGCTGGCCACCCCGGTCAGCCGCCACCTCATGGACACCGGCGTCGTGCCCGTGCCGAACCCGACTGGCGCGCCCCGGCCGTGAGCAGCACTCGTGCCGGAGTTAACGACCCCGGCAGGCTGGAAGCCGGACCGGCCGGCCAGGACTTGCCTGGTGTCCTGCTCGCGCCCGGACCGGACACCGGCGGACCGCTCCGTGTCCGCCGGGCGGCGCCGGTCGACCGCACGACGCTCGCCCGGATGTTTGCCAGGTGCACAAGCCAGACCCGGTATGAGCGCTTTCACGGGCACGTCAACATGATCCCTGACCGGTACCTGGCCGAAGCGCTGTCCGGCAGCCCGGTCCACTACGCCATCGTGGCCTGTGCCGATGCGGATCGCGCAGACGGGGGATTCGCAGGCAGCGAACACGCGGACAGAATCCGCGACGAACTGCCCGGCGCGGGCGGTGCGGTTATCGTGGCGCTGGCCAGCTGCCGCGCCATAGCTGAGGGCGTCGCCGAACTCGGCATTCTCGTCGAGGACCGCTGGCAGCGGCACGGCATTGGCGGCTTCCTGCTGCATGAGCTCATCGGGTACGCCGACCGCATCGGTATTCGCGTGCTGAAGGCGCAGATCCTGAGCGAGCAGGCGTGGATTGTCTCCGTGCTGCAGCGCTACGGCACGTGTCACCGTGCCCGGGCAGGCTACGGGACGGTGGAAGTGACCTTGAGACTTCGCCAGTAGGAAGGAATCTCCCCATAGCCGAGGACGGCGTAAGCCGCTGCCGAGGCCAAGACGCGGTATCCGGCGTGCCGGCAACAGCGAGAAGCGTTCCGCACGCGCGTAAGGCGCGTGCGGAACGCTCACCGGGCTCGCAGGCTCAGCTGTCGGTCTGCGGCGGCTCGGTGCGCGTGCGCTTGAGTTCGAAAAAGTACGGGTTCGACGCGAGCGCCAGCGCCCCGTCGAACATCCGCAGGGCTTCCGCGCCCCGCGGCACCCGGGTGATCACCGGTCCGAAGAACGCCACGCCGTCGATGTGGATGGTCGGCGTGCCGACCTCGTCGCCGACCGGGTCCATGCCACGATGATGGGACTCGCGCAGCGCGGCGTCGTACTCAGTCGAGTCGGCGGCCGACGCGAGGGCCGGGTCGAGCCCGCACTCGGTGAGCGCCTCGACGTACATCTCGTGGCCGAAGTCGCGCTTGTCAATGTGCCGCTTGGTCCCGAGCGCGGTGTACAGGTCGCGGAGTGCGCCGGTGCCGTACTTCTGCTCGGCGGCGATGCAGACGCGGACCGGACCCCAGCCGCGGTCCAGCAGCTCGCGGTACTGCTCGGACAGTCCCTCGCGGCCGGAATTGAGCACCGACAGCGACATCACGCGGAAGGACAGGTCGATATCGCGCTCCTTCTCGACCTCGAGGATCCAGCGCGAACTCACCCAGGCGAACGGGCAGAGCGGGTCGAAGTAGAAGTCGACAACGGGCTTCGCGGTGCCCTCAGCAGTGGCATTAGCTGTCATGTCACCCACTCTAACGCCGCCCACCGGGGCCGCCGAAGCGCGGCTCGGCACACCTGGACCCAAGCACCGCAAGCCGGTTCAGACCCAACCGAAGCAACTCAGGGTAATCCCTGGGGTTACCCGGATATCAGCCTGAAGGCCGATGCGCTCCCGTCGGCCTCCTCCATATACTCAGTATGCTACTGCGCGAAATACACGGTTTAATACCGCGAGGGAGATCGTCTATGTCCGTACGGCATGCGCTGTTGGCGCTGCTCAGCGACGGCCCGAAGTACGGGCTCCAGTTGCGCGAAGAATTTGAGGCGAACACCGGGCAGGTGTGGCCGTTGAACGTCGGCCAGGTCTACACGACACTCCAGCGGCTCGAGCGCGACGGCCTGGTGACCACTGTCGGTGACGAAACCACGGAGCCCGGGCCGCAGAAAGCCTACCGAATCTCCGATGCGGGCTCCGCCGAGCTGACCCACTGGCTTATGGTCCCGCCGGACCTGTCGGTCCCGCCGCGTGACGACCTGGTGATGAAGGTGCTGATCGCGGTCCGGGTGCCCAACACCGATGTGTCTGAGGTCATCCAGGCGCACCGCCGCTACCTCGTGCAGCTGATGCAGGAGTGGACCCGGCTGAAGGAAGACGACAACGGCGAGGACGTGCCGTTCTCCCTCGTCGTGGACGCCGAGATCTTCCGGCTCGACTCGGTTGTCCGCTGGCTGGACGCGGCGGAGGCGCGATTGCGCCGCGCCCTCGCCGATGGCTGGAACCCCGCCCAGGCGATCTTCGCCGCACAGGCAAGCACCGGGCTTCCCACCCGGCCCAAGACGCCCAAGATCGGAGTAAGGCGATGAGCGTTCTCGAACTGCGGTCCATTTCCAAGGTCTACGGCCGGGGCGCGGCCGAGGTCCAGGCGCTGCGAGACGTGTCGATCACGGTGAAAGCAGGCGAGATGGTCGCCGTCATGGGACCGTCAGGTTCCGGCAAGTCCTCGCTCCTGACTATCGCGGGCACCCTCGAGGAGCCGACCTCCGGCGCCGTCCTGGTCAACGGCCAGGACACCCTGCGCATGACGAACGGCGCCAAGTCAAAGCTGCGCCGCCGCACCATCGGTTACGTGTTCCAGGACTTCAACCTGCTGCCCGGCCTCACCGCCGCGGAGAACGTGTCGCTGCCGCTGGAGCTCGACGGCACCTCGATGCGCAAGGCGCACCTCAACGCGCTCAAGGCCTTGGAAGACCTCGGCCTCGGCGACCGGGCCAACCGCTTCCCCGACCAGCTGTCCGGTGGTGAGCGGCAGCGCGTCGCGATCGCCCGCGCGGTGGTCGGGGAGCGGACCCTGCTGCTGGCCGACGAGCCGTCCGGCGCACTCGACACCACGAACGGCGAAGCCGTGATGCGGCTCATCCACACCTACTGCAAGCGGGGCACCGCCGCGGTCGTCGTCACCCACGACGCGCAGCTCGCCTCCTGGGCGGACCGGGTCGTGTTCCTGCGCGACGGCCGCCTCGCCGACCAGACGGTGCCGCCGGCCGGCCCGGAATCGCTGCTGGAGCAGCCGTCATGAGCATGACGATGTACGAGCGGGACGACCGCCCGATCCGCGAGCCGGAGGACCCGCGCAGAGCGGCCGGCGCCCGCCGCGCGCTCACCCGCTGGGAACTGCGCCTGGCGGTCCGCGAATGGAAGCAGCGGATCCTCATCGTGGTGCTGATCGCGGTGGCGACGGCCGCGACCTTGGGTGGCATCGCGGTCGCCTCGGCGACGCCAGGCACCACCAACGCCGGCATCTTCGGCACATCCCAGACTCTCATCCAGCTGCCCGGCACCACCAAGGACCTGCCCGCGGTCATCGCGAAGATCGAGAAGGCCTATGGCGCGGCAAGCGTTATCTACGACCAGCCGATCACGACCGGCCAGACCGGCGGCGCCGACCTGCGCGAGCAGGACCCGAACGCCCCCTACACCGAGCCGCTGCTCGCCCTCGAAAGCGGCAGCTACCCCAGACGCGCCGGCCAGGTCGCGGTCACCAGCGGGCTCGCACAGCTCTACGGCCTGCGGATCGGCGGTACCTGGCACGTGCCAGCCGGGTCCGGCGCCGAAGCCGGCAAGACGTTCACCGTCACCGGCATCGTCGAGGACCCGTCCAACCTGCTCGACGAGTTCGCGCTCGTGGCCCCCGGCCAGCTCACCGGCGCCGGGCAGCTCACCAGCGCTGGTCAGGTGCGGATCTTCCTCGGCGAGTCCATGGACTCGGCCGCCGCCTCCGCCGCGGGCGACGTCATCCCGAAGGATGCGATCGTCTCCGCGCCCCAGCCCGACTACAGCCTCTTCTCCCCGGGGACGATCGTGCTGATCGTCTCGGTGATCGGCCTGGTCTTCATCGGCCTGGTCGCCACGGCCTCGTTCACCGTGATGGCGCAGCGCAGGCAGCGCGCCCTCGGCATGCTCGCCTCGATCGGCGCGACCGAGTCCGACGTCAGGTTCGTGCTGATCGCCGACGGCCTGGTCGGCGGCGTGATCGGGGCGATCATCGGCGCCGCGGTCGCGCTCGGCGGCTGGCTCTGGTACTACCCGCACCTGTCGACCGCCACCGCGCACCGCATCGACCCCTTCAACCTGCCGTGGGTGCCCGTGATCATCGGCATGCTGCTCGCCGTGGCGACCTCCGTCATCGCCGCGGTCTGGCCGGGCCGCTCGGTCAGCAAGATCCCGGTCGTCGCGGCGATCTCGGGCCGGGTGGACGCACCGCAGCTGGTCCGGCGGTCGTTGCGCCCTAGTCTCATCTTCCTCGTCGCCGGCCTTTTCGTGCTGTACTTCTCCGGCGGCCCGGGCGGCGGCCAGGGCGGCGGCTTCCTGGTCATCGCCGGGCTGCTCTGCTGCGAGATCGCGGTCGCCCTGCTCGCGCCGTTTGCCGTGGACAGGCTCGCCCGGCTGGCCTGGCGCGCCCCCCTCGCCTCCCGGCTGGCGCTGCGCGACCTCGCGCGCTACCGGTCCAGGTCGGGCGCCGCGCTGGCGGCGGTCTCGTTCGCGGTGTTCATCGCTACCGTCGCGATCGTCGTCGCCAGCGTGCGGTTTGACGACGCCCTCGACTACACCGGCACGAACATGGCGCCCAACCAGCTGATCCTCTACACACCGACCAACGACCTGGCCAACGTCCAGCCGGGACAGCCCACCCCTGCCACCCAGCTGGCCGCCACGCGGAACCAGGCCGACGCGATCGCCGCCCAGCTGCATGCGCCAGCGCCGCTGGAGCTCGACGCGGCGGTCAGCACGAACGTGCCGCAGCCCGCGATCAGCAGGAACGGGCCCCCGCCCCCCGGGTACACGCCGAACCAGCCAGGGACGATAGTCAGCCTGAACGGCCGGGGGTCCGGCGGCGTGCTGTACGTAGCCACCCCGGCGCTGCTGAATGCGTTCGGCATCAGCCAGAGCGAGCTCAACCCGGACGCCGACGTGCTCACAGTCCGCGCGCTGCTGCCGTCGACCGGGAACCTCGCGCTAGTGAGCGGTACCTTCCTCAGCAACTCGCCGCCCGGCTGCCCGGCCGGGCAGTGCATCCTGAACCCGGTCATGCAGTACATCGGCAAGCTGCCGGCCGGTACCTCGATGCCGAACACGGTGATCACCGAGAGCGCCGTCAAGCAGCTGCACGAGACGATCGTCCCCGTCGGCTGGCTGGTCCAGGCGCCGTCCGGGCTCACCCCAGTGCAGATCAACGCGGCCCGCCAGGACGCGCTTCGCCTCGGCGCCACCGTGCAGACGAAATCCGGCGAGCTCAGCCTCGGTGAGATCAGCAACGGCGCCACCATCGGCGGCCTCCTGCTCGCGCTCGGCGTGCTCGCGATGACCGTCGGCCTGATCCGCAGCGAGACCGTCAGCGACCTGCGCACCCTCACCGCGGCGGGTGCGGGCGCCCGGACCAGGCGGACGCTGACCGCCGTCACGACGGGCGTGATCGCCTTCCTCGGCGCGGCGCTCGGCGCGGTGGCCGGGTGCCTCTCGGTGGTCGCATGGTCGCACGCGGACCTGACTGCCACCTTCAGCAACGTGCCATGGAGCGACGTCGGCCTGCTCGTCATCGGCATGCCGCTGATCGGCGCGGCCGTCGCCTGGCTCGTCGGCGGCCGGCAGCCCGCCGCGGTTTCCCGCCAGCCACTGGAGTAGGCGCGGCCTGACCTGCGGGGCGGAGCAGCGGTTCGTTCGGTGGAAAGAAATATTCACTCAGAACGAACCGCTGCTTCGCCTTCGACACGCCGGAAAATCCCGGCTTCCGGGGAAGTGTGACGCTATGGTGTTTTTCTGTGACCGAAGCGTCCGGCCAGCCGGCAGTCGGCCCTGCTCGGCATGTACCTTGCGCACCCTGGCGGCCGCGAGCCTGATCTGCGGGTCAGGTGGCGTTGCAGGACAGCTGGCTGCGCTTGCTGTGAGGGGGATGGTGAGAGGGAACTGGAGAACGTCACTGGACAGCCGCCGGCGCGTGGCCTGTCGTTCATCGCCACGTTTACCCCATCAAGGATCCTTCCGGGCGATGGCAACTACCGCTACTAACTCAACGCTGGCATCATTGCGATGAACATGGATGGCATAGCGCCGGGCGATCCGCTGTCCGCAGCCGCCCCCTATGCCCGCGGGAACCGGCGTTGAGTACCGGCGCGCGGGCCGGGGAACTGCGCGTCATGATCGTTACCGATCAGTACGAGCCGATGATCGGCGGCGTCCCAACGGTCACCAGGGAACTAGCGCGCGGGCTGACCGAACGCGGGCACGCTGTGACGGTCGTCGCCCCGTCGGCGAGCGGCCATGGCAGCACGTCGGGCCGGTCCGCTGCCCCGGCTGACGAGAGGGCCGGGGCCGGGCCGCTGACTATGGCCTTCCGCGGCTCGGTCCGCTGGCCCTGGTACGAAGGCCAGCGTCTCGGCTTCCTGTCGCCCGTCGCCGGGCGGCGGCTGATCGACGGCTTCGCGCCGGATGTGGTGCATGTCCACTCACCGCTGACGCTCGGCGCGACCGCCAGGTCAGCGGCCAGGCGGCGTACGGTGCCCGTTCTCTACACGAATCACTACCTCCCGGCCAACGTCTGGCCGGGGCTGGAAGCCCCCCGCGCCGACGCCCCGCCCGCCGCGAGCCCGCCCGCCGCAACCGCGCCTGCCAGGCCCGCGCTCGCCCTGCGATCGGTGCCCGCACGATCGGCCGCGGTCCGGGACGCGGCTCTTGAGGTCGCCTTCTACACGTTCATCACCGGGTTCGCCAACCGGTGCGACCACGTCACCGCGCCCTCGGCGACCGCGCTTCTGCTGCTGCGCGAGCATGGCCTGCGCGCCCCGTCCCAGGTGGTGTCGAACGGCATCGACCTGGACACCTTCGCCCCGGATGCGTGCGCCACCGACACGGCCCTCCGGGAGAGATACGGGCTGCCCGCCGGGCGCCCGCTCATCTTGTCCGTCGGCCGGCTCAGCCCGGAGAAGCGAGCGGACGTGCTGATCGAGGCCGCGACACGGCTGACCGAACCGGGTGCGCTGCTCGTGCTGGCCGGCACGGGACCGGACGAGGACCGGCTGCGCGCGCTCGCGGCCAGCAGCGGTGCCGCCGACCGGGTCCGGTTCCTCGGTTTCGTGCCGGGCACCGACCTGCCCGGCATGTACCGGCTCGCGGACGTGTTCGCGATCGCGTCCCCGGCCGAGCTCCAGTCGCTCGCCACTATGGAGGCGATGGCCAGCGGGCTGCCCGTGGTCGCTGTCGAGGCCGGGGCACTCGGCGAGCTGGTGCACGCCGGGGAGAACGGTTTCCTTACCCGGCCGGGTCGGGCCGTGGACATCGCAGCGTCCCTCGACCTGCTCTGCCGCGATCTGGCGCTGCGGACCCGGATGTCCAAGGCATCCCGGCGCATTATCGCCGACCATGACCGGTATCGGCTGCTTGCCCGGTGGGAATCCATCTACCGCGTGCTTGCCGCGCACGGCCCAGAACCCGAAGAGAAGAAGAACAGGCAAAGGTGAGCGATGGCCCTCCCAGAAAAGTCGCCCATGCCCCTGCTCTTCCTCATCGGTGATACCGGTGGCGGGCACCGCAGCGCCGCGACGGCCGTCGCCCAGGCGCTGGACCGGCTCGTTCCCGGCCGCTTCAACCCGGTCATCTTCGACCCGCTGCGCGGCCCCGACGTGCCATGGCTGCTGCGCTGGTTCGCCGGCCTCTACGGCCCGTGCATCCGGCTGACGCCCTGGTTGTGGAGGATGTTCTGGGAGGCGAGCGGCTCGCCCAGCATCCTTCGGTGGGTGCGGCGGACGCTGATGGCTCCCGTCTACGACTGCGTCGCCGCCGCCGTGGCGGCCTGCGGTCCCGCGCTCGTCGTGGCCTTCCACCCGATGACGGCGCACCCCGCCGTCCGGGTGCGTGACTCCTCCGGCGCCCTGCTGCCGGTGGTCACCGTGGTCACCGACCTGATCACCGCGCACCTATCGTGGCGGGACGCCGGTGCCGACCGGATCGTCGTGCCGTCCGCGGCGATCGCGGAGACCTGCGCGCAGGACGGCATCCCGGCGGACCGCTGCCTTCAGCTCGGGCTCCCGGTGGCGGCGGAATTCTGCCGGCCGCCGCTGTCCGACGCCGAGCGCGCGGACCTGAAGCGCGCGCTCGGGCTCCGCGGGGAGTTCCTCGTCGTGCTCACCGGCGGCGGCGAGGGGTCGGGTGGCCTGCGCCGCCGCGCAACCGCAATCCTCAAGCAGGTCGACAACGTTGATGTCGCGGTCATCTGCGGCCGCAACCGGGCGCTCAAGCGGCGGCTCAGCAGGCTCGCCGTCCGCCGGGACGATGGCCGGCTGAGCGTGCAGGGTTTCGTCGGCAACATGGCGGACTGGCTGCGCTGCGCTGACATCGTGGTCGGCAAGGCGGGCCCCGGCACGATCGCCGAGGCGACCTGCTGCGGCGCGCCGCTCGTGCTGACCTCGTTCGTTCCCGGCCAGGAAGCCGGCAATGCCGAGTACGTCACCGGGGCAGGCGCCGGCGTGTACGCGCCGCGGCCGAAACAGCTGACCGCCGAGATCGGCCGTCTGCGCGGGGACGAGGCCGCGCTCGCGGCGATGCGCGCGGCAAGCACGCGCACCGGCCGTCCGGGGGCGGCCGAAGGGATCGCGCTGCTGCTCGCGCGGACCGCGATCGACGCTTACCTGCGGGCCGAGCTGGTGGGTGCGCCCGGCCGGGTGCCGGGGCAGGCGCCGGACCAGGGCGGTGCCGGCCCGGTCGAGGTCGGCGCGCGGGTCCCGGCCCTCGCCGCGGTTCACAGCGGACCGGCGTCAGCACCCGGGGTGCCTGGCGCCGGGCAGCCGAAGGCCGGCAAGGTGAAGGCCGGGAGGCTGAAGACCAGCAAACTCAAAACCAGCAAGCTGAAGCCCGGCAAGTCGAAGTCTGGCTCGTCGAAGAGCGGGCCGGGGGCTGGCTCGCCGGCCGGCGGGCCAGTCGGTGACAAGCGTCGCAGCACCGTCTCTAAGCTGGGCGGCCCGGTCGTCAGGGCGGCGCGGCGCAGGGTACGGCTCTCTTCGTGGCGGCGGATGTCGGCCCGTCGCTGGCGGTCCCCGACTCGGATCAAGCGTCGCGCCGCCTCCTGATCGCGGCCCCCTGAGCTTGGCGGCCGGCATCGCCGACCCTGGCGCCGCGGCAGCGTCGGCCTGGCGAGCCGCCTGTGCTACGCCTTCACCGCCTGGATGGTGAAAGTGCACGCCACCCGGGCCGGGTTATCGGCTAGCCGCCACTCGCCCTGGCCGGCCTGGATCATCTGCCCTGGTAGCGCCTCCCATGGGACGGTTTCGTGCTCGACCAGGCCGGTGAGCGTGAGTCCGGCTTCGAGCAGCGCCGTGACGATCTCACCGATGCCGTGGTTCCACGAGTACGTGACACCGTGCTCGATGACGGCGTCGGTCGCCACGTAGGTACCCGGTTCATCGGTCACCAGCGGCCCGGCAGTCTCGAAGTACTGATAGCGGACGACGAGCAGGTCATCGTCGCGCCCATCCTCGAGGGACCACAGCATGGGATGGCCGTCGCGGATGAACAGCCGCCCGCCGGGCCGCAGCAGAGCCGCGACGACCCGCGCCCACTCGCGGCAGTCCGGCAGCCAGGTCAGCGCCCCCACACCGGTGTAGACGAGGTCGAAGCCGCCACTGCCGAGCACCTCGGCGGCCGCGTAAACGTCGGACTGCACGAACCTCACGTCCGCACCGGCCGCGGCGGCGAACTCGCGAGCCGTCTCGACCGCGCGCCCGGAGAAGTCCAGTCCGGTCATTGACGCGCCGAGTCGCGCCAGCGACACGGTGTCCGTCCCGATGTGGCACTGCAGGTGCACCGCGCGCAGCCCGGCAATGTCCCCGAGCAGCGGCAGATCGAACCTGACCACATGGCTGAGGAACGCCGGGTCATCGATGAATCCCTGGACGTTGTAGTCCGGCGACGCCAGGTGTGCGGGCACCCGGTCGTTCCAGTTCGCCCGGTTTAGCTCACGGTAATCAGCCACCCCGGTACTGTGCCACACCGCCGGCCTTCCTGTCGCACTCCGGCTACTCCGCAAAGGTGTCCCGCGGACCGCGGACCCGCGAAACCGTCAAAATCTGCAACATTCTCAGGCAGTGACCCGCAACGTTCTTAGGCCGCGCAGCGTCTACAAGCAACGAGATGGATTTGAATATGACGAAAGGCATTGGGATGACCGGGAAAATCCTGCTGCGCCGCCGAGGCGCCTTGCTCGCGGGCGCGGCCACAGCCGTCCTGCTGGGTGCGGGCCTGCTGAGCACCGCGCTCGCTTCCGGGGCCGCGTCCGCGAGTACCACCGGCGCGGCTGCCCGATCGGATTCAACGGCGCCGGCAGTGGCGGTGCCGTGGGGTTCGGTCGGCACCAACTGGGTCCTCACCGAATACTCGACCGGCACCTCCAAGAAGCCGGCACCGGAGACGCTGTACCTGGTCAGCCCCGGCGGCACCAAATACCAGGTCTACAAGTGGAAGTCGTCGGCCTCCGCTCCCACGCTTGTCGCATGGGCCGGGAACAAGACAGAGGCCCTCCTCGGAGGTTCCACGGTCAAGGGCTACTGGTACGACGAGCTGAACCTGCGCACCGGGAAGCTTACCCCGCTCACTCTCGCCGGCAGGGCCCAGGCACTCGGCTACACCCTGCCCACCGGCCAGCAGATCCTCGGCGAAACAAGCAACCTGACCGGCACCCAGCAGACGAACATCACCGTGGCCAGGTACACCCAGGCCGGCAAGCTCGTCAAGAAACTTGTCACGGAGAAGTCCTTTGGCACCTCCGCCATCTACTCACCCAACGGCGGTGATCTCGCGGTTTCCGCACCCGGCGGTCTTCTCCTGGTCAGCAACGCCGGCGGGGTGATCAGGAAGCTCCCGGTCCCAGGCCTGCAGGCGGTCCTCGGTTGCAGCCCGGAGCGCTGGTGGAACGCAGGCACCATCCTGGCTAGCTGCGTCCCGAAGAACAGCGCGGCGCCGCAACTCTGGCTGGTCCCGGCCAGCGGTGCCAAGCCATCGGCGCTGACTCCGGTCCGTAAGTCCGGCAATGATCTCGGCGACATCGGCGCATGGCAGCTGTCGTCCGGCCTTTACCTGCAGTCCCTCGGCCCGTGCGGCACGTACGAGATCAACAAGCAGGCGAAGAACGGCTCCGTCACCAGGGTGAACGTGCCCGGCACCGTTAACAGCCCAGTCGTCGTGACCGCCACCAGTTCCCGGCTGCTCGTCCAGACCCTCGGCTGCGACGGCGGCGGCCAGCTCGTCTGGTTCAACCCGGCCACCCACGCCGAGCAGTGGCTGTTCAAGACCGGTGTTGTCGCGGCCATCGCCTACACCAACAAGGAAAACGGCACCTTCAACTAACGGGACCGTCGCGCCGGAGCGCGGGTGGCAACCAAAAGCCACCCGCGCTCCGCGTATTCGCACCCCCATCATCCCATCCCGCGGAGTTTCGCACATCTGTTGTACTACGTTCGATGCTACGTTTGACAACGTGAAACCGATGTCGAAACGCCTCGTGATCAAAGCCCTCGTGAGACACGGTTGCTCTAAGCTCAGCGATGAGGGTATTCATGAGAAATGGGGATGCCCGGCAAGCTGTGGCGCGCACGTCACCGCGCTGCCGAGGCACGCGCAGATCACCGCCGGAGTGATCCGGAACATCGTCGCCGACCTCAAGTGCCTGCCGAAGGGGTGGCTCCAGTGACTTCCACCAGGGAAAGCTCGACCACTTACACAGCACTATGCGAGCGTGAGGGCCGCTGGTGGGTTATTACCGTACCCGAATTGCCCTCCGGCGGAGTCACCCAGGCCCGGACCCTCGATGAGGTTCCCGCCGTAGTCGCAGATCTGGTCGCTACGATGACTGGCGCCGAAAGAGCAGCGGTTGAGGTCAACATGCGAGTCCATGCAGGGCCGGACGTTGGAAAGCGCGGTCGCCCCCGGCTGTTCCCGGGTGCCCGCTAAGGCCGGGGCCCACCACCAGCCGCGCGACTATCGTCCGTCGTCGCTGGAATTGGTACTGCTGCCCAGGCCAAGCATGGCGCGGCGAACGGCTAAGCGGGTGCCGGCGGCGGTATCTGGGTGAGGCTGGAGGCGCGGTCCTGCAGTGGCTGGCAGTGCAGCCGGTCGGCGATGTCGCGGGCTTCGGCGACGGCTTTGCCGGCGGCCTCGTGATCGGCTTGGCGGGTGAGGTACTCGGCGTGGTCGAGCAGGCCGTGGGCCAGGTGGTAGGGGGTGGAGTGCTGGCGCAGGGCGGCGGTCGCGGCGGTGAACACCGCGCTGGCGTCCGGAGAGTCCGCCGCGGCGGCGAGGCGGGCACGGGCCAGGTCGCGTTCGGCCCGCTGCATGGGCGCAAGCTGTCCGGGCTGGTAGGCGTCGAGCACGGCCAGCAGTTCGGTGGTGGCCGCGGTGTCGGCTAGGTCGTGGGCGGCACGCGCGGCCAGTGGCCAGGCCCACCGCAGGTTCTCGTTACTGATCCCGAGGGCCCTGGCGCCGCTGAGGGCGGCACGGGCGTGGCGCAGCGCGGCGGCGGGCTGGCTGCGGGCAGCGGCGGTGAACCCCTCGGTGACCGAGATCTGCGTCTGGTCCTGGGGCTCTTCGCTGGCCCGCATGTCGCCCAGCCCGGCCAGGATCGCCTGGGCGGCGGGAGCGTCGCCGCGCAGCCCCGCCAGCCAGGCCTGGTAGCAGGCCAGGAAATCGTGGCCAGCCAGCCCGTCGGTGTCGGCGGCTTGCGCTAGTTCGGCTTCGACGCCGTCCCAGTCGCCGGTCATCAGCAGCGCCTGAGCCAGGTTCGCGACCGCGACTGCGAGAGAATGCCGAGCGCCAGCCCGGCGCTGGTGGGCGGCGGCGGCGCGGGCGGCCTCGGCGCCGGCGGCGGGGTCGGTGCCGGTTACCGCGTCGGACAGGCTGTGCAGCGCGATGCCCACCCGGACCGTGTCGCCGGCCTGTCCGGCCAGCCGGGCGGCCTCCCGGTAGTAGGCGGCCGCCTGTGGCTTGCGTCCAGCGCGGCTGTGCCATATTCCGCGGGTGGTGAACAGGTCGGCCAGGGTGGTGTCGTCTACGGCCATGTTCTGGCCTAGGGCCAGCGCCTCGGCAGACAGCGCGTCCGCGCCGGGCGACCCGGCAGACACCTCCAGGGCCGCCAGTGCGCCCAGGGCCCGGACCGTGTCGGCGTCCGTGTCATCCCGTAGCACCGCGACGGCATCGGTGAGCTGCTCGCGCGCTTGCGCGAGTCGTCCCCACAGGAGCAGCGCCCGCCCGGCAATGGCCTGGGCGCGAGCGGCCGAGCGGGCATCGCCGCCTTTCCGGTACAGTTCCTCGGCCTGGCCGGCCTGCTCGACAGCGTCGGCGTAGTCGCCACTGGTCTGCACAGCCTCTGCGGCGTGTTCCCACAGCCCGGCGGCGAGAGGCTGCCCGGCTGCGGGGCTGCTCTGGGTAAGCCGGGCGGCGGCGGCGTAATTGACGGCGGCCAGCGCCGGGGCGCCAGTGCGGCCGGCCCGCTCGGCGGCCCGGGTCAGCGCGGCGATCGCCTGGCCGCGGATCTGCCCGGCGTCGCCGTCGTCGGGGACCGCTTCCAGCGCGTCCAGATAGTGCCGGGCGATAACCTCGGCGACTTCCTCCCCGTCGCCGGCGAACGTGACGCGCAGGTAGGCGGCCACCGCCAGGTGCCGGGCCTTGCGATCGCGGCGGGACAAGGTCTCGTAGGCGACTTGGCGCAGCATCTGCTGGGCGAAGCCGTAGCTGCCCCGCTCTGGCGACAGCGGGTCGGCCGAGACCGACAGCACTTCCCGCCGCACCAGTTCCGCCAATGCCGCCCGCACCGTGGCCTCGTCTTGCTCGGAGACCGCGACCAGACCTTCGGCCTGGAAGGTCTTGCCCAGCACGGCGGCGTCGGCCAGCAGCCGCCGCACGCCCTGCTCGAGGACATCGAGCCGCGCGGCGAGCAGGGCGTGCAGGGTGTCGGGAACCGTCAGTTCCCCGACATCGCCGACCAGGCGATGGACCCCTTCGACGGTCTGGACGATGTCTCGGTCGATCAGCGACCGGACGGTTTCCACAGCGAAAAGCGGGATGCCCTGTGCCTGGGCGGTGATCTTCGCGCGGGCGGACGACGGCATGCCCGGCACCAGGGCCTCGACCAGGGTGTCCATCGACGCGGGGTCCAGTGGGTCGAGGGTCAGCGCGGTCCGATTGCGGCCGGTGCCGAACCCCGGCCGAGCCTGACCTAGCTCGGGACGTGCGAATACCAGCACGTACAGCGGCAGGTTGCGTACCCAGTCGACCAGGTAGTCCAGGAAATCCAGCAGCCCAGCGTCGGCGTGCTGAGCGTCCTCGACCACCAGCACTACCGGGTTCTGATCCGCGAGCCGTTCGAAGAACAGCCGCCACCCGGCGAATAGCTCTTCGCGCGACAAAGACTCCCCGCCGTCTCCCGCGAAGGCCACACCGAGCAGCCGCGCCAGTCGCACCCCCACGTACGCCCGTTCGCTGGGGTCGGGCACGCACCTGGCCAGGCCCTGCTTCAGCTTGGTCGCGGCGGCATCGGCGGGGTCTTCCTCGGCGATGTCCAGCCGCTGGCGGACGATTTCGGCCAGCGCCCAGAACGCCACCCCCTCGGCGTAGGACAGGCAGCGGCCCCGGTGCCACCAAACCGTCTCCGCCAGCCCGTCTATGTACTTGAAGAACTCCCAGTCCAGCCGGGACTTGCCGACCCCGGCCGGTCCGGATACCAGGACCAGCCGAGGCACCCGCCGCTCAGCCGCCGCATGGAACAGGTCCCGGATCGTCCGTAGCTCCAAGTCCCGCCCAGTCAGCGGCGCTTCCAGCCCGTCTACCCGCTGGCTACCGCCCACCCCGGCCAGCACCCGCACCGCCCGCCATAGCCGCAGCGGCTCGGCCTTGCCCTTCAGCACATGCTCCCCAGCGTCAGCGAACCCGATCGCGCCGTCCGCTAGCCGTTGTGTCGCCGTGTCCACGAGCACCCGGCCCGGGTCTGCCGTCGCCTGCACCCGGGACGCGGTGTTCACCGCATCCCCCGCCACCATCCCCTGATTGGCGGCCCCCAGCGTGACGGCCACCTCGCCCGTAACCACCCCCGCCCGCGCCGCTAGCCCAGGTATCCCCGTCTCCGCGCCCAGTTGCGCGACCGCGCCGACTAGCTCCAGCGCGGCGCGCACCGCCCGCTCCGCATCCCCCTCAGCGGCTACGGGCGTGCCCCACACCGCCATCACCGCGTCCCCGATGAACTTCTCCACCACCCCGCCGTGTCGGCCGATCACGGTCTGCGCCACGTCGAAGTACTGCGACAACAGTTCGCGCACCGCCTCCGGGTCGCGCGACTCTGATAGCGGTGTGAACCCTACGACGTCGCAGAACAGCACCGAGCACACCCGCCGCTCGGCTACCGCCCGCACACCCGCCGTGGCGCCCGAGGTCGCGGAAAGCGGCAGCCCCGTCCCGGACCGCGTTAGGACCGCGTGCTCGGGTTCGCCGGTGTTTAGCGCGTACCCGCAGGAACGGCAGAATCTCTTGCCGGCATTGACCGGCTCACCACAGGACGGACAGCCCTGCGGGCACCCGCACTCTTCGCAGAACCGATCCCCGGTCTCAACGGATGCGCCGCACCGCCGGCAGCGTGCCATGGGCTCCCCCCACCACAAGCTTCAGTTCAGGGATCTGGGCATATCGCCTCATCATGCTAGAGGCCCCAGAGCCAGGCGAGAAGAACCCGCTATTAGCGGATCTCTGGCGCCGGTGCCTCCGGCGAAGCCACCC
>Ga0123356_10002567_pt1 | contig 19395 bp, 36 predicted proteins | sample TergutEmb28metaG_2_FD_92546 | JGI IMG/M metagenome (GOLD analysis project Ga0123356, IMG submission 92546) | Embiratermes neotenicus P3 segment gut microbial communities from Petit-Saut dam, French Guiana - Emb289 P3 | ecosystem: Host-associated > Arthropoda: Insects > Digestive system > Gut ...
AAGCCGAGAGTAAAAAAATAGATACTAAAAAACAATACGAAGAGGAGAAATATTATATATGAGAGAACATATAGAGGGAATATATGATGAACGTATTGAGTTTGTTTGATGGGGTGGGTGGCGATGAATAGAGATACGATTAGAGGACTATTGATAAAATTGAGGGGGGAATCAGCAGATTACTGCTTAAGAATATATGAAGCTTGGCTGTATGAGGATAATCTCGATTTGAAGTTTGAATTGGAAGAACTTAAAGATAGATTGGAAAGTATAAAAAAAGAAGCAGGTGATGTGTTGGATGCGTTTTTCAAGGAGAAATAATGATGGGTAAGATTAGCGTTAGTGCATACATGCATTGTGATGTAGTTGGCTGCGATTGGGATAGAGTTGTATTGGTAAAGTACGATCATGATGAGAGTGATTTTAGACTCGAATTGGAGAAAGCATTGTCGTTGGTAGGCTGGACATCCACGACCGCGCATCCAGAATTGCACGATAAAACAAAGAAACAGATAACTAAATTCACATGCGATAGGTGCAGGAAAGAAGGAAGGTGGGTGACTTTCGATGAAGTGTGACGAGATAGACACTCTGATTGATAAATATATGTGCGCCCTCGATACACTCACAGAGGTCGCAGAAATGGCTGATGCAGGTTATGATGATACTAATCATCCCATGTTCGGAGCAATAATACAAAGGGTACATGAATGTATGATGACCATAAAGGGGATGTGTGAATGTTAGGCGGACCGCCGTGCTCATGGGGTATACCATGCATCCATCAATTCGATACCGAAGAATATGAACCATATTGTTTTTATCCTCACTATAGCGGGGAGAAAAGAGATAATAGAAAGCAGAGAGAATCAAAGTTCTTTTACACAACATATGAGATGAGTTTAAAGGAATGTCCCTTATTCGATGATTTAGAATTTGGGGATCACATACAAAGAATGTTTGACGGAATGTGTGATTGGTGTCAGGGGGAAGGATTCGTTTACGCACTTAAGAATAAAAAGAAGTTAGAAGGACTCGATTTCGACAAGGACTTCGATAAAAAAGATTGTAGCAAATGCAAGGGTACAGGTAAGAGAATTGAATAGGACACTCGACGTGAATGTTTGCACGCGTTGCGGTAATAAGGAATTTAAGGTATTAGAAGCCAAGGCGAGCGAGACACAATATGTTGCATACGGCAAGTGTGAGTGGTGCGGAAACATGCAAATGCTTAAATATCTACAAAGAATTGGGAGCTGAGGTGATTGAAGTGGGTAAAATTTATACAAGGGTGCTGCGGCCTACATTTCCAGACAGTCGGGTTGGAAATCTTCCCTGCTTCAGATGTTTGTATGAGGGGGATAACTATACCACCGAATATAGGGAAACGAAGCATGGCGTCGCCACAATCAAGGTTTGTGGCAAATGCGGGCATAGATCAGAGATTAGTTGCAGGAGGGGATCAGATACACGACAATGTGATACCGAGTGGGCAGTGGTCAGAGAAGGACCTTAAAGAACTGCGAGATAATGGGATAAATTGGCTGGATGTACTACTGGGTGTAGTTACGGGTTCATTAATAGCTGGTATGATATTCGCAACGTTCTTTTAAACATCTTAAATAGTTTTATATATCACAACAAAGATGACACAACATGTTTAAAAATAGAAAGGGAGGTGAAATATATGGATGGTTTGAAAACGGCATATAATATTCTGCACGATATGGTATACAACGCAAGTGGTGGCAGAGAGCAGATAGAAGAGGCAATATTGTTATTAGAAGGCGTCTTATTAGAATATCCAAACGAATAAAAAATACCTTAAACTTTTTAAATAGTTTTATATACATTAATGATTATATCTGCTCAATCTCGATGGAGGTTAGAAATGAAAAACATAAGAGAAATTAATTTTGGAGTACTTGTTATCGGAGCCATATGCGTCGTTGCAAGTATGTTTTTAGGCCCAATACCTTTCGTGATAGGAGCAATATTTATTGTGATTGGTGTTGCGTGGGGGGTATATCGTTTTGTCGGTAGCGACATGGATCAGGGCAACGTTTGTCTCATAGCTGGCGTGGCAACGGTGATTATGTTGTGTGCGGTAGGTGTGCAGTCAATTAAGCAGATAGATGCAGGCAATGTAGCAATTGTTATCAACTCCCCCAATGAAGATATGAAGGGTGAAACTTTCACAAATGGATGGTATTTCAATCCTCTGTTCATAACGTCGAATGTTGAAACCATCAGATATAATACGCAAGTTATAGAATATGCAGGGTTTGATAATTCTGATGACGTGGTGGGGTCTATTACAGGAATAAGTAAAGACTTACAGACAATATTTATGGATGTTGCAATAGCATACAATATAAAAGAATCTGATGTTAAAAACATGAGATATACATTCGGTGAAGACTGGAGAGGAATTATTGACCAGGTCATCAGAAGTGAACCGAGAAAAGTTTGCTCATCTTATGAAGCAGAGGAATTGATGAAGAGAACGAGAATAGAGGGTGCGACATCTAAGAATCTTGAGAAGGAAATGTTTGACGCTGTTGTGTCTGAGTTCAAGGCTAAGAAGTTCCCCATTAATGTAGTAGGAATATATGTGAGAGAGATTAGAGTGCCAGATGAGTTCGCTAAGTCTATTGAGCAGAAACTTGTAGCAGAACAGATGAAGGAAAAGGCGAAGATCGATGCTGAGAGAATTGAGATTGAAGCAAAAGCATTAGCCGTCAGATTACAGGAGGAAGCCATAGGAGAGGCGGAAGCGATGAAAACTATTGCTGATGCTAAAGCTTATGCAATCAACATCTTGCTTAAAGAGTTCTTAGACGAGGCTTCTGATGGGGATGTTGCATTACAGATGATGCTCGCCAAATTATACATTGACGCTTTAGTTGACCCCAATTCCAACATTACCTTCGTTATTGTTGGAGATGGTGCTGGCGGGTATGTCGTAGTGCCACAATTGCCTTAATAAGGCGATGCAAAACCTTTTATACTATTTTTATGTATACCCATACATGACCAAATGCAAATTTAATGATCGCGGGAGATGTATGCATTACAGTTCGAACGGAGAGTCGTGCCAAGAAGAGGAACTGTGTAAGATGAGAGAAGAGATGTTCAAACGGCCAGACAAACCAAGTCTGGAGGGATTTGAAGATGTACTAAAAAACATAATAGATGTCATTGATGATACATACGGAGAGTCATACCGGGCGAACAATGAATATGGAGAAAAAGATTTTGAGTTGTACGAAAAAGGCGTACAACTCGCAAAGGATGCAGTTACTAATTATTGTAGGTTGAGAATACAGGAAATTAATTCTCCATTTACGTATCGCCCAAGAACAGTTCAGATAGAAAAGACATTGGGTGACGAGAATGAAAAAGTATATCTGATGTCGAGGTGTTATAAATGTGGGAAGATGGCTAAATGGTACTTTGATAAGACATTAATCAATAAATGCTCAGAGTGCGGGTATGAATTTATAGGTAATGTAGGCAAAGATTGGTGACCATATGCATGATGCTGAGATTAGAGAGATAATAGGAGATATAATTAGTGTTCTAGGGAGTATAGATTTGTCCCTTAAAGTAATCAGTGGTAGAACCACACAATTGCTTGCCATAAGGGAGGATGAAAAAAATGAGTAAGTTTTATGGGCCAGGGCAACATGGGTATTACTTCGAGGTAAAGAAGAGACAACAAATGTATGAAAGAAAGATTGAAGATGCTAAAAAATGCGTACATTACAATAAAGAAACACGAGAGTGTGAAAAAGTCATAGAAGGATTACCAAAAATCCCATGTGTATTCCGTGTTATGTTCGGGGGGTGCGCTGATGTGATAACCAACAAAACAATGGAGGTAGAAATGAATGCCCTAACTGAAGACTTATCTGCATATAAAATGGACGCGATATCAAAGATGCTGAGATTGTCACTTCACTGCGCGAGGAATGAACAAGGGAGATGTTCTCTGATGGAGGGTAAGTGCAGACAATATATTATTGCATCAGAAGGGTGCTTACATTTCGTGGTGAAAGAATGACGTTCGAAGATATAATAATACATAAGGTCTTGTGTGACGCCTATGTCAGCGATGAATGCAGGCACATTGATAAGATAGAGGGGTTATACGATCCCAATGGATTAATGGCAGGATTCTCACGAATGGGTTGGCACATACATGGCAATTATGCAGTGTGCCCAGAGTGCGTTATTGTGATGAAACAGAAACAGCAAGAAAAAATATAAATATGAATATGTAATTGAGGGATAGGAGAATATAATATGTCTGAAGGAAAATATCTGGCTTATATGGCGAAAGTAGTAAAGGTGATACCTTTGAAGAAGGTAAAACATCTTGAATGTGTTGTGTTAGATAATAAGTGTGGGTGTGTGGTTCGCAAAGATGATGGGTGGGAGGTGGGCGACGAAGGAGTGTATATGGCGCCCGGTGCCATAGTCCCAAGAACCCCCGAATATGAATACATGAGAAAATTTAACTACAAGGTAGAAAAAAGATTGATATGTGGGCATTGGTCAAACGGAATGTTTTTATCTAAAGAGTGTTTGAAAGAGTATGTAGGAGATAAAATGAATCTGACCAATACTTTCAGTCTGCCACGCCCAGCAATTACCTATACCTATATGAAAAGCCCCTTATATAAATCTCGTAGTACTTCTGCATTAGATGTATGGGTTAGCAGTGGCAGAAAGACACTGAGTACAGAGATTGGAGAATTATATGTCTCATCAATTACTAATGGCCCATCTGGGACAATAGAACTAACCACTGTGAGGCCCTGATATGAAATTTTTCAGATATAAAAACGGGAATTACACCGTAACAATTTCTCCTGAAGATGGGACAAAAATCCGCCACACTGACGATGATGAGTTCGACGCAGAGTTTCCCGAGAACATAGACATTAAGACGACGAATTGGTGCAAAAGGGGGTGTGAATTTTGTCATGAACGTTCCAGTGTGCACGGTAAACACTCAGATGTATTCGTTCTTAATGCACCGAAACCCTGTAAGGACACATTAGCATCTGGTTATGCGTTCTTAGACACGCTTAGGCCATACACAGAAGTGGCTTGTGGGGGGGGCAGTATAACATCATGGCCTTATCTGGATTTTATGCTTAAGTTCATGAAAGATAAGAGAATATTCGCGAATATAACTGTACACATGGATGAGCTACTGGAAAACCAAGAAAGAATACAATCATATATAGACAACGAGTTAGTCAAGGGGGTCGGTGTTTCAGTTGGGCGTTTCGACAAGAAGGTATTCGACTTTGCTAGAAAGAATCCAAATGTTGTATTGCATGTTATTGCAGGGTATCATGATGTCGGACATGTACAGGGGGCATACGGACTCGCTGGGCTGAAATTGCTTATATTGGGGTATAAGAATTGGGGCAGGGGTAAAACACTGCTGGATAAAGACCCGACATTCCATAAGGAATTAGAAAAAAACTTAGATGAATGGGAGAGTAAATTAGATGTACTCAGAGAAATGTTCAAAGTGGTGGCGTTTGACAACTTAGCATTAGAACAGTTACATGTTAAAGATCACGTTGACGCCGATACTTGGTCTCGCTTCTACATGGGTGACGATGCAAAACACACGATGTATATCGATCTCGTAAAAAAAGAATACGCTGCCAATAGCACAAGCCGCAAGAGATACAAACTCTTAAATAATATAGATGATATGTTTAGGAATATTAAAGGTACAATGTCAGAAGGTAAATGATATGAAAACTACAAAAAGAAATAATATATGGGAAACCAACAGCTCAAGTATGCATGCGATGACCCTCCCATTAGAAAGAGGAGAGACGGGGGTTAATCTAGATAAAGTAAAATGGAAGTTTGACTTGGACAGATACGATGCATCGGATTTTGATGCATACGGTGGACCTACATTAGACAATCCTAAAGATATAATCTATTACTGCTACGTAGCCATATTGCAACATCAGGAATGGGGCAAAGAATGGGCATACGACGCAGAAGAGGCACTTAAGTCATATTTACCCAACTGCATATTCGTTAGACCAGATGAGATGGAAGATGAATATGGTTGTGTTAAATGGAGCATAAATCACCAGAGCAATGACGCTGAGTTCGTCAAAATGATGATAAATGATAAAGAACTGTTTAAAGACGTTGTTCTCAACGGGAGCATACACCTTTGGTGTGATGGAGAATGGGGTAGAGATGTCAGTAATTTCTCTAGAGTAGTTCTGTCCGATGGAAGAGATGTTAAGGAAAAATGGGAAAAATATGGAGAGGATGCAGAAGATGAAGACAACGTATAGAGCGGGCACATTCGAAACCAATTCATCCTCGTGCCATACCTTGATACTTCCTCGTAAAACTGATTGGGAAGATAAAAGTTTCGACCCCAATACATTCAAGATGACTGTTAAGCTAACTAGAAAAAACTCAATAGAGTTTGGGGCTTATTCGGGGGGGATACTAACTACTATGAGAGAAAAACTTCTTTACATGTGGTGTGCCATATGTCACAACAAACGCATACATCAACCGTGGGCAAATTACGCAGAGAGGGCAATAAAAGAGTGGCTTCCTTCTTGTATATTCGTAACGCCCGAACTGAGTGGGAGTGAAGATTGGGCGTGTATCAATCATCAGAGTCAAGACTGTGCGTTTGTAGAGCATATTATGTGGAGTAAAGAGTTATTCTACAATGTGTTGCTCCATGGTAAAATATCTTTACAATCAGATAGTAGAGAGCACATAGATGATTATGAATATGATATTGTAAAAGAGGCATAATAATGAGAACAACTACCAGATTTAAGATTTTTGAGACAAACTCATCATCTACACACACATTAGTTATTCTTAATCAACAAGACATGGATGCATTGAAAAGAGAAGAAGGAGATGGGTGGATCAAAAGAGATGTTACAGACCCTCACGAGCGCAAGTTCTTTACGGCTAAAGAGATTGTTGAGACAGAAGAGTTTAAGAAATGGAGATTAGAAAATCCCGACTTAGAAAAATACAACGATACGGATGATAGTTGGGTCTACGACTATGATAAATATTGTAATATAGATATCACTGTTCCGAGTAAATTTGAAAGGGGGACCTTATATAGAGCAGATGATCCCTATGACAACAATTTGGTAGATGCAGATATAGTCATAGACACGGAAAAAGGCCCATTGTATATTATAATTGGAGAGTGGATGTCATGAAGGCCGTTATACGTAAGGCTTTATTTGAGACAAACAGTTCAAGTGTACACGGCATAGTGATATGCACAGAAGATGAAGCTAAGCGGATAGTAGAAGACAACATATGGTTCAAGGAAGACGGCCCGGACGGGATGGAGATTAAGACCTTCGACGAACTGATGAGTGACCTTCAATACTTAGCAGATTATAAAGATTGGCTTGGGGGTTATGAGGACACGCCGGAGCTTTTCAGAGATTTCCGCTATGAACAAGATGATTGGAAGTGTTTGAGTGAGATGGGTGAAAATGGAGCGCAGTGGGAATGGAAGGTGCGCGTGAAGGGTGAGTATAAAGGACTCGGAGTACTTAGTTATACCTATTGGTCTTAAAACTTCTTATTTATTTTTAATAAAAATTAAGTTGACTACAAAACGTAATCAACTGGAAAATGAAAAAGTGACTACTCACTACGTTTAACTTCTATGGCATTTATAGATATGCTGGGGTTAAGTTCTTCATCGAACGTTACTTTAGCGTATCCTATTTCGTTCGGGGGAAGGCACATTCCCTCTTCATAAGAACTTCTCCCCTGCGGATATGCAGACAACATAGTCCCACATATGGTTACATATCCTGGTTTCCACGTAGGTGCTCCATTCGCGTCCCTAGTGGGCTTTGCAACCGCAGCCGTGGATAGCGAGTGGTGATGCCCGAAGAATAATAGATCAGCATCCCAGTAATTAGTGAATATAACAGCCTTGTTAATAGGCGCACCTTTTGTAATACCGCCACCACTACCGTGAGCGAATACTATGCTTTTCTTTTGTCCTCTACCATTAGTTATATCTAAAAGCCCCACTTCTCCCGCGTAGGGTATATTGTTGTCGTAACAGAAATTCATCACAGGGTCAATTGTTGTTTCTTTTATAATTCCTCTCTCATGGTTTCCTATCACCATCCCCAAACACTTATTCGCCACGGGTTTCAATAGGTCAGACATCTTGCGTATCTGGTCGTTGATATCAACTTCTCTGGCAGAGGCATCATAGAATTTGTGATGGGGTGCTCTCCCCTCTATATAATCCCCGAGACCAATCCAGTAAGCATTCTTATTACGCTTAATTGGGTTTAATACATGTTTTATAAAATCCTTCTCTCTAAAAGATTTCAAGCCAATGTGAAGATCGTTCACGAATGTTATTGTAAACTCTTTAGATTGTATTTCTTTCTTCAAATGATACATGCTCGTACATGGTGTTTATTATATATAAATGCATCGTTACAGATACGATTCTATAATGGGCATGGCCCATGGAAGAATATAAAAGTAAACAGCTGTGAGAATGGATATTCCAATAGAGCGGAATATTACTGTTAGTACTGTGAACTTTTTCCAACTCATATTGCTCGACCCGCATGCTACCGCCATGAGATCATCTGGCGCGATGAGTAATAAGTACCACAGGGGAAGTATTTTTGCTCCTTTCTTATCTAATGTGTCCAATGTTTTATCCAACGAACCATCGCCAAACAATAAACCAATTAATCCTCTGCCCCCATATCTCCCAAAGAAGAATAGTATTTGTGATACGATAAAAGCACCTATAACATTGAGAAGCACTACGGTCCAGAACGCGTCATATCCAAATATTAGTACACCAACTGCACAGAACAATGCCGTGCTACCTGGGATGAAGCATAAGCAACACGCCTGAACTACAAATATTACTAAGTATAATACGTAAATATTCCCCGATTCGATGAACTCTGCTAGCCCCTCCTGCGATAGTAGCCCCAGTGCGTCAAATACAAAATAGAATATCACAGAGATTGTTATAAGTATTGTGAACAGCACCATCAATCTTAAAATAAAGTGCATAATACCAGCGAGATATACGTTGTACTATTTAAAAGCTCCGTACAAATCCTTATATATTACCAAGATATACTCATTGTGAGGTTGACTTCATGAAGAAGACAGAGGATAAGAAAGAGTATATGTATGAGAACTGGTGCGACAAAGATAAAAAATGGGTCACAACTAGATGTAAGAAATACAAATCGTCAGAATCATGGGAGTCGAGCAGGACGTGCCTCGCCTGCATTCACGAAGGGAAGTACCGCAGGGTACAAAAGGATGGGAATTAAAGATGTCAGATAGAGATGTAAAAAACCAAGAGCACTATACAAGCGGAAAATCAGAGCCGATAGAGGTAATGAGATATTTGGGCCGAAAGAAAGAATGCATATTCGACTTCAAGAGCTATTGTATGGGCAATATGCTAAAATATTTAGTCAGATATCCACTTAAGAATGGAATCGAGGACCTGAGAAAAGCAAGAGTCTATGGAGAGTTTCTTTTCAACTTCCAAGAAGTCAGAGATATTAAAACAGAAGTGAGCGTTGATCTTGCCTCCAAGTATACGATAGAGTTATCACATTGGAATAGTAACACTCCCGAAACATTGACAGAGAGGGAGTTCTGCATGACAAACGCTATCGCATTGGCAGGAGAAAGTAACCCTGACCAATTGTATGCGCTGCGCCATGTTATCTATGCAATGTGCAACGAAGAAAAAGCAGGTTTTCTGATTCATCTGATTGATAATCTAATTCAAACAGAGAAAAAGAAACAGTCGTGATAGAAAAATATATATACTATAAAGTATATACCGACTATCACATGGGAATAGCCCAATCTGTTTTCTGCCTTTTAGAGTCTAGGGCTGGAATCGTTCGTAAAGAACCCTTTCACTACCTTTTCCGTCTTGCGCCTAACACATTGCGCCAATTTCCATGTAGAGTCGTTAATCTTGATACTAAGGAAATTTGTACAGATATTATTTCTAAAGTGTACAAAAATTCTCCTTCGCCTACACTAATCATAGAAACAGAGGATGCATATGAGTTACAGTGCACACCCGAGACACAAATCTGGACCCCTATGGGATGGATATCAGCGCAGTCTCTCCAAATTGGGGACATCATTTGGACAAATGGAGAACCAGAGGAACGATACAAAGACAAAGAGTTCTTGCTTAAGTGCAAAGAAAAAGGAATGAAGTATGCTGAGATCGCTGAGGCATGTAATATATCTGAGAGAACCATCAGGTACTATTTCAAATTATACAATATAAATGAGGGAAAGACGGGGTCACTAAAAGGTGAGGACAACCCTAATTATAAAGGGGATAAACGTTCTGTCAAAGGGTCGTATATGGAGATGAAATCTATGGCTATAGAGAGATATCACAAAGGTATGCTTCCTGAAAATATCATACTCAACGAAAAAGGATTATTTTTTGGTAAATGTGAGTATTGCGATAATGAAGCAGAACTCCACATCCATCACAGAGATCATTTACAATTTAATAACGCCATAGATAATCATGTGTTTCAATGTGCCCTTTGCCATAGAGTATCTCACTCTGGTTATACGATTAGGCATGTTAAAAAATCCTCTATATCCAACATATATGCTAGTTCTTGCGATGAAACTTTCGATGTGTGTATCCCCCATGGAAACTATGTTGCTAACGGATTTATAATAAAGGGGGCACAGTGATGTATTGGGTATATGCTTTTAGATATTTACCTGACAACAGGCTTTATATCGGGATAACTAATAACATCCTGAGAAGGTTTGAGGGGCACGCATCGGGTGGCAAAACTGCGTTTGACCGTTTTTTTAAAAAACATATAGATAACTTCACACTAGAAATCATATGTACATGCGAGGATGAGAGTACTGCGTGCGCCTTGGAGCGCCACGTGATTAAAAAGTTGAATACTATGGTGCCCTTCGGTTTCAATATGACGGCGGGAGGGAACGGAACCAAGCCCAAGGGTAATAAACCCGTAGTTAATCTAGATACTGGGAAATGTTACGCCAGCATCGACGAGGCATCCATAGATATTTGCTCCAATAGGTCTACTATGGAACAGGTACTGAGGGGTGAAACTCTGAGGTGTAAAGGGTATCGTTGGGGTTTTTTACACGATTTGTCAGAAATGCCTGAAAAAAAAGAAGTTGAGCCTAGAAAAACCAGTCTAAGTAAATGGGTAAAAAACGTAGAAACAGGAGAGATTTTTCACGGAGTGGGTGAAGCAGGGAAATCCATAGGTAAAAGTGGCAAATGTATTTCAAATTCAATACTGGAAAAAGACACATGTGGGGGATATCATTGGGAAAATGCAGTAATAGAGAACAACTACATCCACACAAATATTAAAAAGAAAGTAGTCCTGTTGGATAGAGGAATAGTTTTTACAGACATTAAAGAAGCCAGTTCTAAAACACAAGTATCCATATATAGCATCAGACAATCAATAAGGATTGGTTGTAGAGGCGGGGGATTTAGGTGGAACTATTTAGATAATATAACTGAAGACCAGCGTGGTGCACTATCTTCTACAGAACAAAAGGAGGTAAACCATGAAGAGGAGATATAATTGGTAAGTGCGTTAACAAGAAAATATAGAAGGATGAGAATTTTAGAGATAATAGCTAATGAATTTGAACCCTACGAAGAGTTCACTTCGAGAGAAGTGTTAGATTGCTGGAGCAGAATAAAAATATGCCCCAATGACAGAAGACGAATGATGAGGCCCACAGACAAGGAGTGCTGCCGTATAGTCAGCGGGATTTCAGAACTTGTAAAAACAAGAGAACCTAATTCTCCACACAATGTTTATTATAAGACAGACAATTTTAAATACGATGAAAGAGATTTACAGGAGATAATTGATGGCGATGACGATACATTACTCAAACGATCTTGATGCGTTAAGCGATAGAACGATAGAATATTGGGGTGCAAGTGCACAAACAGACATGGTGATAGAAGAGGCCTCAGAGCTTATCAAAGCATTATGTAAGTGGAAACGCTATGGAGGAGTAGAACATGAAGGCAAGATTTTAGATGAAATTGCAGACATGTATGTTGTACTTAATACTCTTAAAAGAATAATGAAAGTACCTCACGAAGATATGGAATTGTATATTGCAGCAAAGGTCAGTCGGACTAATCAGAGATTAGATGAAGAGGATGACGTCATAGAAGATATGCATTACTGACCCTCAAACTTTTTTATTATTTAAAGGCTTCCATTGCTCATTAACATTGTTAATGCGAGGGCTTATATATTTGCTGTTGCTATCACATCGAGTGATTATAATGAGCGATGATAGTGCAACAGAACAGAGTATTTTTATACAAACACAATCAGATGAGAAACAGGGATGGAACAAGCAGAAGATAATAGATTCTCTAATAAAAGAGACTACGATCTCTCATACTGACGCTGATTTTATAGCAGGAATTACAGAGAGAAAGTTATTGAGTATGGAGTTACCATTCTACACGAGCGACCTTATCAGAGAGATGGTTAATATGTATCTATTAGAATATGGTTTCGGAGATATATGTGTGCAATATCAAAGGATAGGTATTCCTCTATATGATATAGAAACAAGAATATTAAATCACAATAAAGAAAACAGTAATGTGCCCAAGGGGCCGGAGGCCACAAATCTATCAATCGCAGGGGATATAAAAAAGAAGTTCGCACTGTTCAAAGTTTTTAGTAAAGATATATCTGATGCGTATTTAGACGGGAAGATTCATTTACACAATTTAGATATGGTAGATCGGCCGTACTGTGGGGGGCAAAACCCTGCGTATGTTGCGAAATTTGGATTAGATTTCCCCACCTCCATGTCCGCAGCCAAGCCAGCAAAGACCGCAGAGATATTTATAGACCATATAGTTAAGCATTCTGCTATGCTTCAGGGAAGTTTTGCAGGCGCAATAGGGTGGGACGCGATCAATACGTTTGTATCTCCCTATTTGGAAGGGTATGATTATAAAAGAATAAAACAGTGTGCTCAGGGGTTGATATTTGAGTTTGCACAGCAGGCGGTCGCAAGAGGGGGTCAATCTACATTCAGTGACCTCAATATATATTTCAATTGCCCGCCGTTCTATGCAGATGTAGATGCCATTGGCCCAGGGGGTGTGCCTACTGGAAAAAAATATAAAGACTATATTAAAGAAGCAAAATTGTTCGCCAAAGCATTGTTTGAGGTTTATTTAGAGGGAGATAAATATGGTAAGCCTTTTTTCTTCCCCAAATCACAAGTTCATATTTGCGAGGGTTTGTTTGATGAACCTGACCATGATGATTTTATGACGTTGATATGTAAGGTTGCGGCAGAAAAAGGAAATACATATTTCGTTTTCGACCGCACGGATGACCCTTGTCTGGCGCAATGCTGCCGGCTTAAGATACAATTGAGGGGGAAGGATGTGGATGAAATGTCCACACCGTGGAAAGTCAGACACAGCGCACTCAACATAGTCACAATTAACTTACCTAGAATGGCCGTAGAGGCCGTGAACGAAGATGAGTTGATGCGGAACATATCTGATATGATATTGTTGGGCGTAAGGGCTAATGTGGAGAAGCGTGAGTTCATTCGGAAATTATTATCTCAGGGTAAAAATGGTAATTTAGCAACACTCTGCATGAATCATGATGAGGAACCTTACCTCAGAATAGACAGAGCTAAAGGCCTGATAGGAATGGTTGGGTTAAATGAATGTGTACAAATTATGACGGGGGATGAAATGCATGAGTCTCGAGATTCGACATTGTTGGGGCTTAAGATTATATCACATATGAAGAAAGAATGTGAGAGACTTGCAGAAGAGTTTGGTATGGAGACTATATTGGAGCAAACGCCAGCCGAGTCCACAGCGTACAGATTTGCTAAAATGGATTTAAATCGCTTCCCAAAAATAAAAAATGTAGTTAAAGGTAATGTAGAAACAGGAGACGTGTATTATACAAATTCTTCATATATAAATGTCGGGGCGGATGTATCAGTAATTGATAGGATAAAGACAGAGGGTAAATTCCACCCATTTATCCCAGCTGGAAGCATGACCCATGTTTGGTTGGGGGAATATAAACCCGATGTAGAAGGTATAAAAAAATTAGTAATAAAAACATTTGAGAACACGAACAATGCACAAATATCCTTCAGCCCCGAGTTCACCACCTGTAACGATTGTGGTAACACAGGGAGAGGCATGCAAGACTCGTGTGAAAACTGCGGGTCTAAGGATGTTGATTTTATATCTAGAGTAACTGGTTACCTCTCCAGAATGTCATCGTGGAACCCTGGTAAGTGGGCAGAACTAAAAGATCGCCATAGAAATAATATTTAAAACGTTTTAAATAATTCAAGTTGCATATACATCATGGTGACTCCTTGATACCGCTGGTAAAAGTACTACTGAACACACTCGTATTCTTGTTAACATTCATATTCTTATGTTTGATGATGAGCTTGGCAGAGATATTCATAGCACAGATGGATTTATCATTCTTCACTGGTGAGGTTTGGTTAGTTCCTGTGATGTCTATCGCTGGAGCATGCATTATAATGTTAGCAACTTCTATTGAATCATTAAGAGACTTCATAGAAGAGACTGAATATTAAACCCTTTAATATTTTTCTAATTTATATCCTGTGATATGTAGCATTAATCCTTCTGGTGCTACATGAGATGGCATTTCCATTTTATCCCACGCCCCCATTCTTATTTTAGAATCGTCAATACCAGTGCCTTGTGTGAATGCGTCATTTACCGCCCTGATTAATTTGTCCCCATCGGGTTTTACAAACATCGGGAGGAATCCCTTAGTCTTTTCATAACATTTATTGGCTTGTTTCTCTCTAACCTTTGGAGCGTGGAAAAGGAATAAATAATCAAACTTATAGTAATCAAACTCCTTGAGTTCTTCTGCCCATGGGGCAATCTCTTGTGCAATCTTCTCCCTCCAAGGTTTGAGTTTCTTGTGATTTTGATCAACCAATTTCCCCACCCCGTAATTAATTTTCGATCCTTGTGGTATCGGCCTACCATCAATCTCAAAGTAAAAAGTATCTCCATTTCTTCCACTCACTCTATCACCTCTATCAAATTAGATTTCATAACTTCAATCGCATATCTGTGTCTTTCAGGGGTTGTTCCTACACAACAATTCCCATGTAACCAAATAGTTACCGAAGGGAATCTGCTTCTTAAGTATAAAGCCGTATTGATAACACAAATATCAGTCAGTAATCCACACAGATGTATTTCAGCAGGGTTTCCCCCGCACACCCTCAAAATAGCCCTACAGAGGCTCGTAGTGGGCATAAACACCTCTTTGTCTGCATACGCGACTCTCGTGCTTCTAGAGGCCCGCAACACGTCTGCATCAAGCCACCACCCTCTGGTGTTGACGTCGCAGTGTATAGGCCATTTCTTTCCTTCTAATGTATTATTAAATATATTGGGTTCGTGCATATCCATTGTAAAAACTATTGGCTCTCTCCTGTCGGCATATTTCTTAACTAGGCCAACCACACATTCATGTACTCTTTTTGTGTCTTTATCCATCCCTTTGAGAAAATCAACCTGCACGTCTACAACGATAAGAACCATTTTATGTTTTCCTCCATGGCTCAAGTACAATTTCTTTTATCCCATCTCTTATTTTTAAATTGAGTTCTTCATCGGGTTCTTTGGACATATATGACTCTTTACACCCTTCAGCCAACTCTATTTGTAACCCTATCATATCTTTAATGTCTTCTATATTCATATATCCTTCCTTGATATGTTTCAAGTGATTCTCGGTATATATATGACTCCCAGGGGACCTAACGCACTGTTCGTAATTGGTGAAATTATTGCCAGCATAATCCCTAATCATATATAGCCCCCTTAGAGCATGCATCGCCATCTTCGGGTCATATCCATGCTTCTCTACTAATTCCTTAGTATTCGATGTTCCTTTTTCTAAATATTTAATTTTGTTGAGCACTATACCCATAGATGCATTATATAGATAAGGGAGGTTTATTCTTGCTATGTTCTCCCTGTCTCTAACTAACCACACATAATCATCATATATGCAAATATCTTTGGAGAATAATATTTCCAGATAACTGGGGTTGCTTTTCCACAACAAACCAGGAAGTTTTCGTATGTCGTGTATTCTTATCTCGTATGGCTCGGGAAACCAATCTTTCCCCCCACGATTATCCAAGGTGGTGCCTTTTAATTCTTTGAAATAATGATTGTTATGATACATTTCTTCTAAATATGGGCTGGTAAAACCTATAAAATCATAGTCAGATGCCTCATTGTGAAGATTGTAATTTCTACTTCCTACCAATGCTATAAATGCAACATCGCGATCATCTTTAACACGTATCATTTCTTCCGCTTCACTCGCCTTCATAAAATCTCTCCTTTCAAAATATTAGCTCTGTGTGTGAATTTTTCCTTCATATCCTTGTCGTCAGTAGCTAAACTCTCTAAAATGCACCCTATTTTGTATATATTTTGCATGAAATAATCGTTTGTATTATCTATACCTTTTTCTTTCCAGTATTTTTCAGGGTCATGCTCTAATATAATCTTCATTTCGCCCAAGTCATCACCTGCATTGGGTGCTCCATAGAAGAAATGAGGGTCTAATATCTGCACATGGTCCTTCGCTCTTTTTAGCCCCCAAAAACCCCCGCCTATCAAGTATGTGGCGAACGAAACTAATAATTCATCGTCTGACTCTAAAATGTATTGCCCTATGTTGTTGGATACTATCTCATACCTCTGATTCATCTATCTCATCCTCCTCTGTTGATTGCTCTAATCTATAATCTGATACATGTTCGATGTATTTTAATTTATCGCAATTCGCACAACACTTCCTACTCTTGATAACTTTTACAACTACTTGTGGGTCGAGAGCATATCCCCTGCAATAAGTATCTTTATCTGCATCGATCATAGATACTTGCTCATCTTTGTATGAACAATATAGTCTCCGATATATTCTTTCTTCTTTGTTCCCTTTAGTCTTAACAACTTCTTTCTTAAGTATATTTTGTAATAGGTCTGAATGTAAATATCGCTGATGTGTCTCCAGGGCGATCAATGTCCTGAAATTCTCCGCACAGTAACCACACGACCACACGACATCAGCCATTTTCGCACGCTTCCACTATCTCTTGACACAATTCATACGGTATTCGTCCTCTGTCTTTTGCCCCTTTTATGCCCTGCGTCCCACACTTCGAACCTCTTGGTGCTCTCTCGTGGTGGCAGTCGGGATTGCCGTTATGACACGCCTTTCTCGGAGTCCATATTCGATACGCATTGCTCCAGATGTCTGTCGGCTTCATTCGTGAATCTCCATAGGTACAGTAGGTCACTGTCTTCATTTCATATGGATGATGATGTCGGCTATGTATTGTGAAGTTGTCGTGTAGTGAGGGGAATATCTTTCGTAGCATTCCACGAGGATTCTCCATGAACCAGTATTTGGGACGGCAAGCACTTATTATCTCAAGTATCTTATATATATTATCCATCCCCTTCTTTGTCTCTGGTCTGAGCGGAGTATACTTCTCTCCCTCCTTCTTCCAATTGTGACAGATGGCTGCCACGCTGAAAACCGTGCAATCAGGAGATGCCCATATTACATCGGGATATCCGTGTTCCTTGATGAATCTGTATGGGTCAAAGTCCGCTATATCCATGCAGTATGTGGGATTGAATTGTTTATCAAAGTCCAATGTGTAGCACTCATGCCCTCTTGCCCTGAATGCGTTAGAGATTGACTCTGTGCCCGAAAAAAGTTCAAGAATTATCAATATTTAACACCTTCCTTCCATATTTGCCATCATCTACTCTAAAATAGTCCCCTTTTTCTGTATCAATCCAGTGTCTTGTCTTACATTTACTGCATACGCATATTTCCTTTACATTCTCTATCTCTGAGTGAGTTCCGCAGGTCACACATTCGGTAATCATAACATCCTCCATTTTTTATCCATTATTACCATCGGAATTATCTCCCGTCGATTTCAATATTCGATGAATAATTGATAACATACCCCTCGTCTTCGAATTTCTCCCCCCATTTTTCAAACTGCTTACGGGCATTATAAAGGCCGACTTGATACCACTGGTAAATTGTTCCATCGCGATTCAAGTCTCTTCTGAATATAATCCCTTTAACATCGCTATGATATTCCAACAACGCCATCAGAACCACCCATCCTTAATCCCTTCAAGTATGTGTTGGACCACTCCCACTGTGTACGAGTTACCAATCAGGCGATATCTATGAGTGGCGCAGATTTCTGTACCGTTTTCATCATATTTAGTCCACCCAGAGGGATATGTTTGTAATCTCTCTGCCTCTTCTGGATTTATTTTTCTGATGAATTTCTTAAATTCTTCCAGAGTGAACTCCTTTTCTACGCCATTGATTATCAGCGATGGGATGTGCCCGCCCCCTGATGCTGTGCGGATTGTCGGAGATTTCCCAAGATATATTCTCGGTCTCGTTTCTCCGAATCCTCCATATATATTTGAAAGTGATATTGCGTGATACACGACCTGACCCTGATTCTTTTTGAAATATTCTCTATGAGTAGTTCTGCCTATGCTTGCAATGATGGCGTGTGCTTTATCACGATCCACGAGTGCATCTTTGTCAACTACATCTTCGAGCATTATGTTCTTGTCAGTAACCAATCCGATGGGAATGTTAGTCCAGTACAATCTTTTTCTCATTTGGGCTGAAAATTTGTCGCTATTTATAAGATGAGGTCTGACTCCAAGCAATTCAGAGATGATATCTACACTCTCTTTACTCATCATAACGTTTTCAAGTAGAAAATACCTGGGACTCAATTCCTTAAATAATCTGATATATTCAAGCATTAATTGTCCACGAGGGTCATCAAATCCCTTTTCGTATCCGCACCTGCTGAAACTTTGGCACGGTGAACCCCCGATAAGTAAGTCTATTTTGGGTAAATCGGTTGCGCGAATATTTCGAACGTCCCCCAATTCTATAGTGTCTGGATAGTGTTTTCTCATTACAGATATGGCATGAGGGTCTATTTCCGACGAGAAGTACTTGTCCACGAAGATTCCTGCCCTATCGAGTGCGAGTCTTGCGCCACCCACCCCATCAAACAAACTCAATACGTTCATCATATATTCCCTCTATATGTTCTCTCATATATAATATTTCTCCTCTTCGTATTGTTTTTTAGTATCTATTTTTTTACTCTCGGCTT
>Ga0123356_10002568_pt1 | contig 19385 bp, 20 predicted proteins | sample TergutEmb28metaG_2_FD_92546 | JGI IMG/M metagenome (GOLD analysis project Ga0123356, IMG submission 92546) | Embiratermes neotenicus P3 segment gut microbial communities from Petit-Saut dam, French Guiana - Emb289 P3 | ecosystem: Host-associated > Arthropoda: Insects > Digestive system > Gut ...
CTGCTCGAAGGCGCGGCCTGCCGCGAACATGGCGAATGTGCTGGCGAACACCGTGAAGCCCATAGTGCTCAGGCCCCCGGCGATGCCCATCATGTTACATTCGGCAATGCCCGCGTCAAAAAACCGCGCGGGGTATGCCTTCTTGAAGGCCCCTGTTTTTGTGGCGGCGGCCAGATCGGCGTCCAGCACCACTAGCTTTTTATTTTGCGCGCCCAAATCAACCAGTGCCTGGCCATAGGCGTCTCGGGTCGCGTTTTTCTTAATTTCAGCCATCATGCAGCCCTCCTATCTAAATCTTCAAGCTGCGCGTTCAGCTCTTCCATGGCCTGGGCATATTGCTCGGCATTCGGAGCAACGCCATGCCAGTTCACATTATTTTCCATGAATGAAACGCCCTTGCCCTTGATACTCTTCATGATGATGGCCGTGGGCTTGCCATTGAATTGCGTTGCTTGATTGAAGGCATTTTCGATCTGGTCAAAGCAATGCGCGTCGATTTCAATGACATTCCAGCCGAACGCCGCGAATTTTTCCGGGATCGGGTAGGGTGAATTGACCTCCTCCAGGGTGCCGTCGATCTGGAGGTTGTTGTTGTCCACGATGGCGACAAGATGATCAAGTCCTTTGGCGGCGGCGAACATGGCAGCCTCCCAAACCTGGCCTTCTTGCAGCTCGCCGTCGCCCAGCAGCGCGTAGGTCATCAGGGGTTTGCCCGCGAGCGCAGCACCCAGGGCCATGCCCACGGCGGCGGAGATCCCCTGCCCCAGGGAGCCTGTGCTCATGTCCACGCCTGGGCAGGCCCGCATGCTGGGATGCCCCTGCAACCTTGCGCCGGGCTTGCGCAAGGTTTTGAGTTCTTCCACAGGGAAAAACCCGCGGTGCGCCAGGGTGGCGTACAGCACCGGCGCCGCGTGGCCCTTGCTGAGCACAAAGCGGTCGCGGTCCTCAAAGTCCGGTCGCGCAGGATCGATGTTCATCCGCTCAAAGTAAAGATAAGTCATCACATCCGCCGCCGAAAGCGAGCCGCCTGGGTGCCCGGCCTTCGCGTGGTACACGCCTTCGATCACGCCCATACGTATTTTGCACGCCAGGCGCTTTAACTCCAGTTTACGGGTTTGGTCCATTTAGTTCACACCTTTCTACTGTTTTCAAATACCAAAGCGGCATGAAAGCAATCTTTCTTAATTTTCAAAACTTGATGTCCTCCTATTACGTATTACTGCTCAATTTTATTCATAAACGCCTGGAAATAATCCGGCAGTTCAGACGCAATCTCAATGTATTCCCCGGTGCGCGGGTGCTGGAAGCCAATCAGCGCGGCGTGCAGGCATTGGCCGTTCAGGCCTTTCGCCGGCGGCTGCAGGCCATATATCGGATCCCCCGCCACGGGATGGCGCATGTATGCCATGTGCACGCGAATTTGATGCGTGCGTCCGGTCTGGAGCCGTAAACGCACCAACGCGAAACGCTCGAATTGCCGCTCCAGAACATAATGCGTACGGGCTGGCTTTGAGTTTGTTTGCGTAACGGCCATCTTCTTGCGATCCCGTGGGCTGCGGCCGATGGGCGCGTCGGCTATCCCCTCCTGCGATTCCAGCACCCCGTGCACGATTGCCTTATATTCGCGTGTGAAGGTATGCGTCGCGATTTGTTCCGCTAAATTGGCATGCGCGAAATCATTCTTTGCTATAATCAGCAGGCCGCTGGTGTTTTTGTCGATCCGATGCACGATACCAGGGCGTATCACCCCGTTGATGCCCGAAAGCTGTCCCGCGCAGTGATACAGCAGCGCGTTGACCAATGTATGCGCATAATTCCCGGGCGCGGGATGCACGACCATGCCCTGCGGCTTGTTGACCACCAGAAGGTCTTCGTCCTCATAACGCACATCCAGCGGGATGTATTCCGGCTGCGCCGCGAGGAGTTTTGGTTCTTTCAAGCGGCACAGAAGCGCGTCGTCTTCCCGGAGAATGGCGCTTTTTTTTGCGGGAACGCCATTCAGTAGCACATAACCTTCTTCAATCATTTGCTGCGCGAAGCTGCGGGAACGCCTCAGCAGCTCGGCCATGGTTTTGTCCAGGCGCTCGCCCTCGAATTCTTCCGGTACGCTAAAACGCAGCTCTGTCATGGCGCTTGCCTGCTTTTCTTTTTTTGCCGCTCGTCCCATATGATCCAAATTGAAAACAAGATCACGCCGCAGGTGATGCAGACATCCGCGAAATTGAATACGGCAAAGCGTACGAATGTAAATTCCAGATAATCAATCACGTAGCCGCGCATGAGGCGGTCAACAAGATTCCCCGTGCCTCCCGCAATGATAAGCGCCGCGGCGGCGCTGGCTGGAACCGGCTTAATGCGTCCCATAAGGAGCAGAACAATGCCTATCGCCATAATGGAGATGGTGAGGATAGTCACAACCCGCATAGCCGGCGGGGAATCCCCCAGCAGGCTGAAAGAAACGCCCGTATTCAGTGTATAACGCAGGCGCAGGCCCGGCAGAAACACACGCGTTTCCTGCGGCGCCATGCGCGCGCCGACCAGGTGTTTCAGATATTGGTCCACCGCGACAAGGCTTGCCGCCGCTATCAGAGAAAGAATCCGCGCGCGCAGGTTACGCATGTCTATATTAATTCCTTTGTCGAATTTTTAGTTCACGAATCTAAAGCCTCTCGGTTATATCTTGCTTAGTTCACAAATCGAAAGCCTTCTTCTGTGTCCAGAACCGCTTCCAGGTCAGCAAACATGTCGTCCTGCCCGGAAATAGGCTCCTCCGGCGCGGCAGGCTCTTCATCCCCTGCCTCCTGCAACCTAATTCCTGACTCCTGCATTGGCTCCGGGTCAGTTTTCACCAGGGTGATTTGCGGCTTTGGCTGTGGCTGCGGTACACTGACCGGCTTTGCCTCTCCTGATTCTTGATCATCGTCGGGCATTTGCTCAATGAGCTCCATCTGGCGCGCTACGGCGCTGAGCAGGTCGCCACGGAAACAGGAGGTCTGCTGCCGAATCTGCACAAACTCCTGCTGCTTGCGCTGGACCTCGCCGGAAATCTTGATAAGCTCCGTCTGCGCTTTGCTGCGCGCTTCCTCAAAGAGGCTGTCCGCGCGGGCCTTTGCCTGCGCCGTGATATTTTCCGCCTGGGCCTGGGCTTCCAGCAGCAGCTTTTCCACATCCGCCTTGGAGCTGCGCAGCAGCGCGGACGCCTCGGCCTGGGAGTCCCGGCGCAGGCGTTCGGCCTCAGCCTTGGCCTCCCGGACAGCGCGATCGCTTTCCTCCTGCGCCTTGGCGGCGATGTCCTCCGCCGCTTTCTGCGCCAGGATCATCGTTTTTTGGATGAGCTCCCGTTCCGCGCGCAGTTGATTGAGGGCGTTGGCCAGAGCCTCCACCCGCTGATAAAGCTCGTCGTTGTTCTTTTGCAACTCCGCCGTGCGCTCCGCGGCGCTTTCCTGGGTTTTGGCATAGGCCTCCGCCGCCTCCTTCAAAAAAGCGTCAACATCGTCACTTCGATATAGCCCTTTGCCCGCGCCGCGGAAGTTGTGCTTCTTTATCTGTTCAGGCGTCAGCATAGTGGATCCCTCTGTTTCTTCTATAATTTAGTCATCGTATCTGATGGCCGCGGTTTCTCTGGCTTCGTCGAAAAATTCGCCGTCGGAACTTACGCCCTTGGGGGTGATCATAAACACGCGGCCCGCGATGCGCTTGACCATGCTACCACAGGCGTATGCAACGCCACCAATGAAATCCAGCACCCGGCGGGCAATCTCGTCGTCGCAGCTTTCCAGGTTCAGGATCACAATTTTATTTTCTGTCATACGGTCGGCCACAGCGCTTGCCATGGTAAAATCCTTGAGCCGCTTGAAAACCACATAGGCGTCGGCGGTTTCAGCGCTCTTTGGCGTGCCAAAGCCCCCGCCGGAACCCGTACCGGAGCCAGAACCCGCACCACCGGTTCCGTTGTGACCGCCGAATCCAAACTCCTTCGCGGCGGTGCCTCCCTTGGAATCCGTCCGCGCTGAAACGGGCTCTTTTTTATCGTAGATTGTGCCGGCCGCACCGAAACTCCCGGTTTCGGAAGAAGCTCCCGCCTTTGCCCGCGAAAACTCCACCAGGTTATCCTTTCGGGGGCGCTCCGCCGCCGTGTGGCGCGCAAATATTTCCATCGCGTCCGCCGGTTCTTCCGCCGCCGATTCCCGCGCGCCGTATTCCGCGTCGGTGACCGCCTCGCCGCGGAACACCCGGTCCAGCCAGCTTTTTTTTGCTCCCATCGTAAACCCCACCTCTCCTTATGTAAGATTCATCATCCCATAAATCATGATCGCTCGCCGAATATCGCCGAGCCAACGCGCACCAGCGTGGAACCCGCCTCAATGGCCAGCTCGTAGTCGCCGGACATCCCCATGGAAAGAACATCCAGGCCGGACATACTTCCCCTTCTTATATTATCCAATTTTTTGGCTCGAATGTCAAGATATAGCTGCCGCATTTGTAAAAAATAGTTTTTATTTTTGTGAGAATTTCCCGAATATGGAGGTATGGTCATGAAACCATGGATCGAAATATGGGGAAAATCGGCGATTTCGTCCAAAGCCGCCTCCAGCCGCTCCGGCAAAAAGCCAAACTTCGCCTCGTCCCGGCCTATGTTAACCTCCAACAGCACGGGCATGACCTTGCCGATTTTTGCGCACACGCGCTCTATTTCCGCCGCCAGCCGCACGGAATCCACGGACTGGATCATGTCCACGGCAGCGACAGCCTTCGCGACTTTGTTGGTCTGTAAATGGCCGATGAGGTGCATTTCGCAGGGCGGCAGGTTTGGCCGCTTGCGTTCGAGCTCCTGCACACGGTTTTCGCCAAGGAGCGTGGCCCCGGCTTTAATCGCTTCTTTGATGGCACTTTCGTCAATTGTTTTCGTTACGGCCATCAATTGAATATCCCCGGGACTGCGGCCCGCGCGCAGCGCCGCTTCGGCGACTTGTTCTGAAACGCGGCGGTAGTTTTCAGCGATTTTCACGCTGCCACCTTCCCTTCCACCAACACGGCGTCGTGGATTTTGAGCCTGACCCCGCGCTGTTCTTTGTATGATATCTCCTCCCCCGCCAGGGTTAGCACGTCGCCATCCCGTTCATATACGAGGTTCCTGCCGGAAAGCAGCGTGACCTCGAAGAGCGGCCGCCGCATGGCCTGGACGATGGTGGGACCGCCAGGAATCGCCGGCTTCACGTTCGTATGTTCTCCGGTGATCATCATATCCCGACCGGTGATCAGGAGCCTGCCTTCCTCCAGCAGCTTCACGGATTGTATGCTGCCGCTGACGGTAACCAAATCGCCTTCCACGGTCTGGGCCTCGTTTTGCGTGCCCCAGGCCACCACCGCCCGGCGGCGGTCCTCCGTGAGCACCTCGACCTCCCGCCAGAGCGCCTTGCCCGCGCGGACGACATACACCCCCCTGGCTTGGCGGCGCTCGGCCCCCTCGCCCACTTCCCGGTGCCGCAGCGCCGCTGACGGAAACCGCAGGCCATCCACGCTGCGTAAAACAATTTCCGCCTTGGCGGTACGCAGCAGCTGGATGCTATCATCTTTTTCGTCGCAATCAAAAATCACATAGGCCTGCTCCGTGCCGTCCCGCCGAATTGTCCGCACCCCCATGCTGAATTCCCTGGCGCTTTCCTGCGGGAACACCACGGTATAGCGTGTGCCCTCCCGCAGTTTCTGGGCGTCGCCCGCGCTTAGCCTTACCACCGCGTACCAGGTAAACGCCGTGACGAGCTTCCCCTGCGCCTGCAAGGCGCCGCCGACATCCTCCGCCTGCGCCCAAAGCCGACCCAAATGCCTGACGGTATCCTCCGCGAGCAGCCGCTTCGGGGTCAACGTATCCTCCAGGCCGTCGGCCACGGGATAATAACAGCCGCTTTGCGGAGCAAGGCGTTCGACCGTGGATATCATGCGGGTCCGCAGCTCGTCCAACTGCGCCTGCGCCCGCGAGATTTCGCCGGAAAGATCCACCGGGCGGCCAAGGACCGCCTCCATCGTGGTGGAGCGGTGCAGGAACATCTCCTTCCACTCGTCCATGTTCCCAAACGCGCCGCGGTCCAGGTCCTTGAGGAATGACGTGAAGGTGCTGTCCACCTGCTTTGATATCCGCTCGGCGTTGAGCGCGTGGAAATGCTGCGCGCGGGCGGCTTCCTGCAACCAGCGCAGGCGCTGCTCCAGCGCGCGCACCCGGCTGAGGGTTTCGGCGTCCTGGCTGCTGGCGCATACCAGGGCATAGCTTTCCCCCCGCGCGACACGTTCCCCGGGCTGCACCTGGGGTACCACAGTCCCTCCGCCGCTTTCCTCCAACGGCAATTCCTCCCGGACGAAAAGCACGTCTGCGTTCAGCACCACCCGCTGCCGGACGTATTCCGCCTTATCCGTTGCCCAGCGCCCGGCGCGGCCCGCCACGGCATCGCCGACGACGGCAATGCCCCATACGAGCAGAATCACCCCGGCGCTGATGAAAAAAATCTTCTTCCAGTGCAACCGGAGCACGGCCAGAGGCTGGAATTCATCCTCCGGCGGCGTGGGCGATTGATACGGCTTGCGTGGCATGCTTTTCCTCCCGGGCTATCTTCTGCGAAAACGCAGGACAAACCGCAGCAGCGTCGCGATGGCTGATACCAGCGCCGCCACGTAGGTCATGGCCGCCGCCCGCAGCACTTTACACGCGCCCTTGTAGTCGTTGCCATCAAGCATTCCTGTTTCGTCGATGACATTAAGGGCCCGGCGGCTGGCGTTGAATTCCACCGGAAGCGTGACCAGCTGGAAGATCACGATGAGCGAAAACAGCCCAAGCCCAATAGTGATCAGCGGATCGAACGCCAAGGCGAACCCCGCGAAAATCAGAATGGGCCCAAGGCTCGATCCAATGTTTGTTGCGGGCAGGATGGCGTTGCGTACCTTGACGGGCGCGTAACGCTCCGCGTGCTGGGCGGCATGGCCCGCCTCATGCGCGGCGATGCCCACGGCCGCGGCCGTAGCGCCGTGATAGACGCCTTCCGATAGACGAATGACCTTTTTCCGCGGATCGTAGTGATCAGACAGCCTGCCCCGGGTTATTTCGACGCCCACGTTATGGATGCCGTAGTGACGCAGCACGCGCTGGGCAGCCTCGGCCCCCGTGATTCCGCGGGCGTTGCGCGCCTTCGAATGCTTCCTGTACGCGCTCTTGACCCAAGCGGACATGGCCAGCGAAAAAATCAGCGCCGGAATCACGAGCATTATGAACCCAATATCAAAATAATACATTTTTATTGTACTCCCCTCAAAAAATCCACACCTGTCATTTTCTTTTTGCCAACCGGCTGTACCTCCAGCAACTCAAGGTAGTTCCCGTCCCCGCATTGCATGCCAAAGCCCTGTGGCACGCCCGCAACCCTGCTCCTGTGAATTTTTAGCTGTCTCGATTCATACTGCATGGTTGCGCCCGGCCAGGGATTCAGTCCGCGCACCTGATTGTGCAGTTCCTGCGCAGGCCTGTTCCAGTCCAAAGGCGAAAAGGCTTTCGAGAGCATGGGTGCGTGGGTGGCCTGCGTGCCGTCTTGTTTTTTAAGTTTTAGACTTCCCCGCTCCAGGAGATTTAGCGTTCGCGAAAGCGTTTCCGCGCCCAAATCGCTGAGCGCATCATAAAGTTCGCCAGCGGTCATGCTGTCCGGAATGGCAATTTTCTCTTGCAGGAGCATGTCGCCGGTATCGATGCCCGCATCCATTTGCATCGTAGTGACGCCGGTTTCGCGCTCCCCGTTTAGTATGGCCCATTGAACGGGCGCGGCGCCCCTGTACTTCGGCAAAAGCGAGGCATGCACGTTGATGCAGCCATATCTTGGGATATCCAGCAGTTCCTGGGGCAGGATGTTTCCATAAGCCACCACAATGATAAAATCAAGAGCGAGGCCGCGCAAAAGCTCTGGAACCTGCCTGTCGCCTTTCAGCCGTTTCGGCTGTTCAATCGAAATGCCATGCGCTAGCGCAGCGACTTTCACCGGCGACGGAGTGAGCTGCATTTTACGACCCTGGGGTTTGTCCGGCTGGGTGAAGGCGGCGGAGATTTCATGCCCGTCTTTGATCAGCCGCTCCAGGCATGGCACGGCAAACCCCGGCGTGCCCATAAAAACAATTTTCATGCTTCCCCTGCTTTCAAATTCTCACTTGTTCTGGCTTTTGGGCTGCGGCCGCATCCACCGTTCCTTGAAGACAACGCCATCCAGGTGGTCGCATTCGTGGCAAAAGGCGCGGGCTTTGAGGCCGTCGGCTTTGAAAAAGCACCACTTGCCGTGGCGGTTTTGGGCACGTATTCTTACGATAGCGGGCCGGCGCGTGACGCCGAATTCCCCGGGAAACGAAAGGCAGCCCTCCTGCTCGCGCTGCACGCCCTCCCGGCCGATGATCTCGGGATTCACAAGTTCGATGGCGCCGTCGCCGGTGTCGACGACAAACGCGCGCCGGAGTACACCCACCTGCACGGCGGCAAGGCCGCAGCCCTGAGCCTCACGCATGGTCTGGATCATATCGTCCAGCAGTTGCGCCAGGCGATCGTCGAATTTTTCGACAACGCGACTCTTTTTTTGCAGGATCGGATCCCCGCCTTTTACGATCTTGCGGATTGCCATGCATTTTCCTCTATCTATAAAATACTGTCGGGGTTCATCTCGCCATAAGTTGAGACCTGCGCGAAGCGTGAATCTTTGCCAAACTCGATTAATATTTTTGCGGCCAAAGCGCGGAAACGCGCGTTGTTGTTGCACTTGATGAGCAGCCGCCAGCGATATTTTTGGTTGACGCGGCTAATGCGGGCGGGCATGGGGCCCAGCACGATGAGTTTTTCCCCAGCGAATTCTTTTTTGGTGCGCTTGCGCAGCAACTCGAGCAAATATTTTGCCCCGGTTTTGACCAACTGCTCGTTTTCGCCGACCACGCCCAGCAGGCACAAATCACAATAGGGCGGGTACACCATCGCGCGGCGCATGCGGATTTCGTTGGCGAAAAACGCGGGGTAGTCCTGCCGCGCGGCAAGCCGGATGATCTCGTTTTGCGGGTTCATTGTCTGCACCAGCGCGAGGCCTTCATGCCTCCCCCGCCCCGCGCGGCCGATAACCTGCGTGAGCAGCGCAAAGGCGCGCTCCAGGCTCCGGTAGTCATCGAAAAACAATTGCTGGTCGATGGAAATGACGCCAACGAGGGTCACGTTCTCGAAATCAAGGCCCTTGGCCACCATCTGTGTGCCCACCAAAACATCGTACTCCTGAGCCGCGAATCGGGCAAGGATATCTCCCCTGGCGTGCTTGGGCGCTGCGCTGTCGGCGTCCATGCGGCAAACGCGGATGCCGGGCAATAAATTCGCAAGCTCCTCTTCGATCTTCTGCGTGCCCGTGCCGCCGAAACGGATCGTGGCCTTGCCGCACGCCGGGCACTCCTCCGGAGCCTTTGCCGAATGGCCGCAGTAGTGACACATCACGCGTTCGTTGGCCAGGTGGTAGGTCAAGGAAATACTGCACTGAGGGCACTGGATGACGCGGCGGCAGCTCCCGCAGGCCAAAAACGTGTGGTATCCCCTGCGGTTGATGAGTAAAATCGCCTGGCGCCCCTGGTCAATTGTATTCCGCAGTTCGGCAAGTAATTCGCGGCTCAAAAGCGACTGCTCCGCCAGCAAATCCACCGTGCGAACTTCGGGCAGCCGCGCCGCGCCGTAGCGCCGCGTCAGCCGTTCCAGCTGATAGCGGCCTTGCAGGGCCCTTGCGTAGCTTTCGATGCTCGGCGTGGCCGAGCCCAGCAATAGCAGCGCGCCGTGTTTCGCCGCGCGGAACATGGCGACGTCCCTGGCATGGTAGCGCGGCGATTGCTCGGATTGGTACGTGCGCTCGTGTTCTTCGTCCATGACGATGAGGCCGATATTCTCCAGCGGCGCGAACACAGCCGAGCGCGTGCCCAGCACGAGTTTTGCCTTACCTTCCCGCACGCGCTTCCATTCATCCATGCGCTCGCCCACGGAAAGGGCGCTGTGGAACAACGCCACTTGGTCGCCGTACCGCCCGGTGAAGATCGCGAGCATCTGCGGCGTCAGAGCGATTTCCGGTACCAGGACCAGCACACCCCGGTCCCGGGAGAGCACCTCGTCAATCAGCTTTAAGTATACGCTGGTTTTTCCGGAACCCGTAACCCCGAACAGCAATGCCACCGGTTTCTCGTGGCGCAGCAGGCGCTCGCACGCGTTCCGCTGCTCTGGCGTCAAAGTGATTTCTCTTGCCTCTTGCCTCTTTCCTCTTGCCTCTGGTGTGCGAAGAATTTCGCGCTCTTCCACAACCAGAACGCCCTTGCGCTGGAGCGCCTGCGTCACAGCCGGGGATATCCCCAAGTATTCGCAGAGTTCTTTCAAGCTGGCGGCGCCGTTCTGCCGCAGGAAGCCAACCACTTTGGCCTGCCTTGGCGTCAGGGCGGGCAACTCCTCCTCGGCCAGACGAAAAATTTTTTCCGCCAAGGGTCCGGTGTTCTGTAACGCGTCCGTATGGCGCAGCAGAAAGCCCTGATCCGCCAGTTGCTCCGGCAGCTTGCTGTCTGTTCGCAGACCGCATGTTTTCAGCAGGCGTTCCCGCCCCACAAAGATGCTCCTGCGGCTTTTACGCAGGGTCTCAAGAATCAACCGACCGTCTTCATCCAATAAAGTCGCCGGCGGAGCCTCATCCAATCTCACAGCACTGTAGAGCACCTGGGTCTTATGCCGCAGCCCAGCCGGGATCATGGCCCGGCAAACGTCGTACAGCGTGCAAAAGCAGCGCTCCGCAAGCCATGGGATGAGCGCTACCAAGTCCGGCGGCAGCAGCGGCGTTTCGTCCAGCAACTGCCGGATGGGTTTTAGCTGTGTTGCATTTGGCGTTCTGTCGTGCAATTCCAGTATGATCCCCTGCCTGACAGCACCCCGGCCAAACGGCACCACCACCCGGCAGCCGGGCAACCCGCGGCCCTCCAGTTCCGGGGGGAGGATGTAGTCGAAGGGCACGTCGAAATGAAACGCCGTTTTTTCAACCGCGACAGCTGCGTAAACCATCTACTGCCTGACTTCTTCCGATTCCAGCAGCGCGTACTTCTGCTCCAGAAAATCGTTGAGGGAAAGTGTGACGGGCTTGCCGACCAAGGTGCGGCGGTCGGCTTCGGCTTCGTCCACAAGACTCCGCGCGTGCTTTGCCACGGCGGCTACAAGGGAATACCGGCTGATGCGCTTGCCGATCACGGGGCGCACGTCGACGTTGAGCATATACTTCGTTCTCCATTCTTAGTCCATATTCAAAACTTGATTAACCATATATTTTCGCCGGGTCGCACGCTGGCGTTCGGCGCGGATGATGGCGCGGAAATCGCTGACCGCGTAGTCGAGCGCGTCGTTGAGGATGATGTAATCATAATCATCGGCGCGGGCAATTTCCCGCCTGGCGATTTCCATGCGCCGGGCGATTTCGGCGGCGCTCTCAGACTCCCGGCGGTACAGCCGCTGGGACAGCACCTCCAGCGAAGGCGGCAGCAAAAACACGCTCACGCAATTGGGATACAGCGCGCGGACATTGGCCGCGCCTTCCACCTCGATGATGAGGATGACCGTTTTGCCAATGGCCAGCCACTCGTCGATGATGCTTTTGGGCGTGCCGTAATAATTATCGTTGTACTGCGTGTATTCCAGGATTTCCCCGCCCGCGATTTTTTCCTCGAAGTAGGCGCGGTCCACAAAATAATAGTGGACGCCATCGTATTCCCATGGGCGCTTTTGCCGCGTGGTGAGGGAAACTGATATTTCCAGGTCGTCCATGCCCTCGCTGAGTTCCCCGAGCACCGTATCCTTTCCCGAGCCCGAGGGGCCCGAAAGCACCACCAAAAGCCCTTCTTTGTTCTCCCTCAAGCTTGCTCCTCCTGATTGCTCTCTAATCTTCCCGCGATTTTTTCCGGCTGCAGGTAGCTCAGCGCCGTGTGCCCGCTGTCCAGCAGCAGCACCGAGAGGGTTTTGCGCCCGTGCGTCGCGTCGATGACGGTCCCCGCCGCCTTCGCCTCCTGCACCATGCGCTTGACTGGCTGCGATTCCGGGCTTAGCACCGCCAGGATACGCCCGGCGCTGAGCAAATTCCCGAAACCGATGTTGACCAACTGCATTACAAATCTTCTCTTTCTTTGGCGGTTTGCCGCTTGCGCCAGGCGACAAACGCGGCGATTACGCCGCACAGCACGACAATCACAAGAGCCGTCATTAGGTAAGAGCGGAGGGACTCATTCATGCGCGAAAGGCCAAGCGACGGCTGCTCAGGGTCGGCCTCGGGGATAATATCCGGCGCTTCCTTCACGGCCATGATGCGCTTCGCCGTTTCCCGGAAGGAGTTGGAAAACAGGCTTTCCTCGTCCATATCAGTCTTCCAATAGTAGTCGAAGTAGTCGTAGAGGATATTCACGGCCTCCAGGTCCATCACCAGTTTTGCCTGCGCGCCGATGTAGTCGTCGTAGCGGTAGTTTTGGTCGCCGTCGTCTGAAATAATAATTAATGCGTGGGCGTCGTCATCGAAGAACTCGCCATATAAACCTCTGACATAATCGTAGCGCTCGTCGTCCGTCATTTCCAGCACGTCCCGGGATTTCGCCTGGGTATTAATGAGCAGGAAGGGCCGTACGCCGGTTTTATCGAAGAAAAACCGCATGCCCTCCTCGAGCCTGAAGGGGTTGTTGATCCATTTGTCCTGGTAGCCGTTGTCGTCCTGGAACCATTTTGTTTCCCGGCTCAGGCTTTTGTCAATGGCCTTGCGTTCGCGGGTGGACGGCGTAATGACGCTGTTGAAGCTGTCGCCGCTCTCCAATCTGACAACGCTGGAATTTCCGCCCAAGTTAAAGATACCCAGCGCGCCTAAAATCACAAACACCGCCACAATGACGATCACCGGCGCGAGACAGCCGCATCCACCGCCGCCGTAGCGCCGCCTACCCCAGCCGCCAAAAAATACCGGGCGATGGTGATGATGTCCGCCGTGATGTCCGCCATGAAATCCACCGCCGCTGGGGCGGAACCCGCCGCCACCGCTCGAAAGCCCGCCGCCGCTGCGGCCTCCGCCGCCATGGGAGCGTCCGCCGCTGGAAAAACCCCCGCCACCGCTACGCCCTCCGCCGCCGGAAAAGCCTCCTCCGCCTCCGCCGCTTCTGCCCATCTCGCTACCTCTCTCAGCAATAATTACGAATTATGAATTATTCTAAGTTCTGTACCTGCTCGCGTATCTTTTCCACGCATGATTTGATCTCCACCACATGGCGCGCGACATCGATGTCGTTTGCCTTGGAGCCAATGGTGTTGGCCTCGCGGTTGATCTCCTGCACAAGAAAATCCATCTTGCGGCCGACGCCGCCCTGCGCCAAAGAGAAAAACGCCTCAAGCTGCTCCAGATGCGAGCGCAGGCGCACGGTTTCCTCCGCCACGGCAATTTTTTCGGCAAAGAGGGCCGCTTCGGTTAATAGCCGCTGCTCGTCCACGCTTGCTGTCTCCAGCAGTTCCCGCATGCGTGCGAGGAGCTTTTCGTTGTGTTCCGCCACGCACTGGGGCGAGCGTTCCTCAATGATTGCCACGCGTTCGAGAATCTCCTGTTTGCGAGCAAGGATATCTGTTTGCAATCGTTTGCCCTCGTCCTCCCGCATGGCGATGAATTTCTCGCAGGCCTCCTCCGCCGCTGCCTGCACTGCCGCCCATACCGCCTCTTCATCCGGCTGGGTTTTCTGTATCTGGAACAAATCGTGGGCGCGCATGAGGGCGCTTGCCGTGATGTCGTTCCTCACGCCGTAATCGCGCTCCATACCAGCGAACGCGTCCAGATATCCCCGCAGAACAGAGGGGTTCACCGCCACCTCCACGCTGTTTTCTGCGAGGGCTTCCAGCGAAACATAGCACTCGATTTTCCCCCGGGCCACGCGCCCCTGCATAAAGCGCTTGAGCTTTTCTTCCAAAAATCCGCAGCCGCGCGGCACACGGGCCGAGAACTCAAAGTACCTGTGATTCACGCTCCTGAGTTCACACGCCGCGCGGTACTCCCCCAGTGCAATTTCCGCGCGCCCGAAGCCGGTCATGCTGCGCACCATAAGCAAAGCCCTCCCCAATATACTGTATCAATATATTATAACATATGCGGGGCGGTTTGTCAAATAAGAAATGAAGAGGATTTTGCCCTGGCTGTACGACTAACAGGCAACAAATGAAAAAGGAGGCATGTTATGAAACGCTTCATTGCTGTGCTTACCGAGATCGGCCTGTTCTTCGCCATATTCGCCCGTTGACTTTGGCCATTGATGCCGAAAGGGGGTTTCCTATGCAGCGCATCATTGCTGTTTTTATCGCGATCGGCCTGTTCTTTGCCGCACTTTTTGGTTTTAGCAAGATTGAAAATTCGGAGCCGGACCTCCCCACCCCAGAAAAACCCGTGATTTATCTGTATCCCATCGAACCCACAGTTGTCGAAGTCACGATGGAAACCATCGGCGCGGAATTCACGCTGACAATTCCGGCATACGGCGACGGCTGGCGGGTACTGGCCCATCCGGATGGCACGCTGCAAAACCTCGCGGACGGCAAAGAATATCCCTACCTGTTTTGGGAGTCCGTCGACCACGGAAGCTGGCCATATTTCAACACCGGCTTCCTCGTGGCACGCGCCGATCTGGAAGAATTCCTGCGGGAAAAGCTCACCTTACTTGGCTTGCTGCCGGTGGAGTATGAGGAATATCTCGAATACTGGCTGCCGTCACTTCTGCCAAACGAATTCACGCTGATACACTTCGCCGGAAAAATCTACGACAGCACTTATCCCCTGACTATCACGCCGGAACCGGATTCCTTGCTGCGGGTGCACACGGTATTCAAAGCGGCCACTGGCCGCGAAGGCATTGCCCCGCAAACCTTAGAGCCATTCGAGCGCCATGGCTTCGCCGTGATTGAATGGGGCGGCACGGTGCTGAAATAGCAAAAAGCTGAAATATGCCGAAAATACCTCTTGACAAATGACAAAAGGAATAGTATAATAGCTAAGCCCCTGAACAGGTGTCAGGTGTGAGGAATCAGGAGCCATATTTTATTTTTTTGCTTTATCATGAATCCCCTGACTCTCATCCTCTGACTCCCTGCCTAAAACGGCGGCATAGCTCAGTTGGCTAGAGCATTCGGTTCATACCCGGAGTGTCACTGGTTCAAGTCCAGTTGCCGCTACCAATTTCCTCGTTACCCCCTCTGCGATGGGGTCTAGCCCACCCCATCGCATCCCCTGTTAGGAATCAGGAGTAAGGAAACAAGGGTCATGGTTTTGGTCTTACTTCATCGTAAATCCCTCGATTCCTGTCTTCTCATCCCTGTCTTCTCAAATGGCCCGTTGGTCAAGCGGTCTAAGACTCCGCCCTTTCACGGCGGCAACACGGGTTCGAGTCCCGTACGGGTCACCACGATAAAAGTCTTGATTGTCAAGGCTTTTATTTTTTTGTTCCACAATAAGCTCGGATTGCATTATAAGCCTACGTTGTTATGCTATAATCTTCATGACAAAAAAGATCTTTCTGGCACGTAACCAAACGGTCCGCTAAAACGTATACACTATGAACGCGTTTATAAATCCCTCCGGCGAAAGGAGTGGCCAACTTGACCGACGCACAGCGAAACGCCTATGCCAGGGCCGTGGAATGCCACAGCGACAGCGTCTACCGCCTGGCTATGGTGTATCTGCGCAACCCGCAGGACGCGAAGGACTGCTGCCAGGATGTATTCGTCAAGCTCATGGAGCGCAAAAAAAGATTTGACAGCGACGAGCACCGCAAAGCCTGGCTGCTGGCCGTCACCAAAAATACCTGCCGCGACTGGCTGCGCCGGGAGGCCCGCAGGCGCACGGTTTCCCTTGAGGCCATGGAGCCCCTTCCCGGCCCGCAGTCCGGCAATGAACTGCTGGCGGTGATCTTTACCCTGCCGGAAAAAGACCGCGAGGCGCTCTACCTGCACTACTGCGAGGGTTATGCCGTGCGGGAAATTTGCGCCCTGCTGCGCCTGCGGGAATCCGCCGCCAAACAGCGCCTCTCACGCGCCCGCAACAAACTGCGGGAACTTCTTTAGAGAAGGATTGATTTTGATGAACGATATTTTATTTGACCAAAGGATCGCGGCGGCCTTTGCTGCCATGTCCCCCGCTGACGACTATTTGAAGGCCCGGTTGCTTTGCCTGCCCGATGAGCAGGCAAAGCCCGCACCGCGCCTCACCCCCTGGAAGCTGCTCCCCATCACGGCTGCCGCGGCTGCTATTGTGCTAATTGCTACTGTGGTATTGAACAATATCCCGCGCGTGCCCCCGGAACTGCCTCTGATCCAGTATGAGGGTATGTTCGGCGACAGCGGAGGCATGGGAGGCGGCATGGGCGGTGTATGGAGCAAGTCCGCCGCCGAGCTGCACCGGGATTCCCCGGCTTTTGGCCGCGAAGGCGAGCTGGGGATCATGCCGGTTTACCGCAACCCCAGTTACGGCAAAGCCCTTGCATTGGATACAGCCGGGGCCATGGAGATCGCCGCGAGATTCAGCCGGGCCATGGGCAAGACTTATACCTATGTGCCAACAGATACCTGGGAGCAAATAGAGCAAAAGATCAGAGAGAATGCGCCCCCCGAACACCTGGAGGAGGCGCTGGAGGCGAATCGCCAGAACGAATGGGAATTTCGGTGCGGGGAAGAAAGACTGCGCATCTATGACCACTATGGCATCGGGGTATCGCTGAACGCCCCCCTACCCGCATCCCAGTTCAAAGGCGACGGCACCGCCGCCCGCTACGAGGCCATGTGCCAACAGGTTTACGACCGCTATGCGAGCGCCATTGAATCAATGACCGGCCTGCGCTTCAACAAGGCCTCCACGGCTTTGACCGGTTATGACATTTACGGCGAGAAGGATTTCGAAACGTTCTTTTACCTCAACAACCCGGGTGATCCCGTCGCGAAGCAGGCGGAGGACTATGCCCTCAACCGGCTGCGCGTGGGGGTGCTTGAGGAGAGGGACTATATCGATTACGGGCTTGACAGCGAGGGCAATACCGTCGAGACAGTAAGCCACCAGGATGCCGAGTTCTACTTGGGCTTTTGCCCTACTACTTTAGGCAAAAGCGACTTGCTGGGCAACTATCCCGTGATGGATTTGGAAAGCGCTAGGCGTGAGCTGCTGGCCGGGCGCTATGAGGCTCTTTCCGAGGTAACCGCCGATATGCTGGCGCGCGCGACAATCGAGGACGTTGAACTGGTGTACAACAACTCGCCCTGGCTGAAAACCTGGCTGCCGGTCTACCGCTTCTCCGTCCTGTTTGCGCCGGAGGACATGGAGGAGCCCCCTCGGGCTGTTGAGTTCGGCCTGCGCACTTACTATGACTTTTATGTGCCCGCCGTGCCTGCGGGGTATCTCGTACCGCAGGAGGTGGACGGCAACACGCCCCGTCCTGTGGGCGGCGCTTCCGGCAACAACGGAGCCGCCCTCTCCGGCAAACCGAATGGGCTGACCGAGGACATCTTTGCGGTTTATACCGAAGGCGGCACCTATCATGTGAAGTATGTGGGGCCGATGGCGGGCGGCGGGCTGGCAACGACGGAAATCTATGCCAAGGGCGAGAGCATCGCCATGCTATGGCCCGACGACCCGGACTATAATCATGAAATCATAAAAGACGGCTATAATTATCGAGTGAGCGACAGCCGGAAGACCGTAGTCAAAACTCCCCTTGACGATACGATTACCTGGCCCATCCCGCCGGAATTCACTGCTATGTGCTTTGTTGGCAGTGGCAGGGCGAACTTCATGGGAGAGCAGTTGGACTACGATGAATACAGCCATAATGCTGGCTTCCAGGCCTTCTATTTCATCAAAGACGGTGTGCTGAAGGGCATCCGCCACGCGGAGGAAGGTTTCCAGACCATCGACGTGGAATACTTGGTCTTTGAAAAAGAATCGCCGGACAGCGTGTTCGATATTCCTGCCGATTACACAGTGGCCATAGGGTAGCAGCTCTGATGAATGGACTACATCCATAACCAGCCGAAGAATACGACATACACAAACCAGTCAAAGGGCGAAAAGCGCACGTTCACCCGGGTTTGGGCAAGCACCTGCTTGCCCCCGCCCGGGAGGTCCAGTATCGTGGAAACCACAGCGCTGCCGCGCCCTTTATATAAGACACGGCCATTGGCGTCCACGGTGAGTACCTTGCTGTTGCTGCTTTCCCAGCGGACGCCGGGGTATTCGCCATACGGGAACATGACATAATCCCTTTTATAGCGCAGCGTCACTTGTTCCGGAATATCATTGGGCAGCACCTGGACGGTGAATGTCAGCTTATGCCCGCTGAAATCCACAGTGACGGTTTGGGGCCCAAGGCGGTTCGGGTCGTAGCCCGAGCACATGTTGGCGTCCAGCGGGATGTCGTCGACAACACCGTCGCTGTACGTGACCCGCACCACACCGCCGGCAGTATACAGCTGGTCGCCCGGATGGTATAATGTTGCCGTGGGCGGCGTTTTCATCGCAACGCTTTGGATCGTTACGCCGGGGACAACGGGGGGGCGGCTGCCGGATTGTACCGACACCGGAACATCAGCGCGGAAGCCGGGCGCCGTGATTGTGATGGTGGTATCCCCCGGGCGCAATGCCTGCACGCAGCCGTTTTGGTTGACCGCCGCCACGGCGGGGTTGCCGCTTGTATAGGTAAAGCGCGCGCCAGGGATGGGCGGGCAAACCACCACGGATTCGAACATGACGCACGACTTTTCTTCAATAAAAAAATGGCTCGGCTTGATTTCCTCCCGGGGCTTGATATTGATAATGCCCGCGCCGTGCTGCGTGGCTTTGCTTGCCCAGGGAGCGCTGGTGGATTTCAGGCACGAAAGAATATCGTCACCCGTTAATTTGGGATTGTGGGACAGCAGCAGGGCGGCGGCGGCGCTGGCAAAGGGCGTTGCCATGGAGGTGCCGTCCAGGGACATGTAACCGCCGCCCGGGACGGCGCTGACGATATCGACGCCGGGCGCGCCGATGTCCACATGGCTCCCGAAATGGGCGAAGGAAGCGGGGCAATTGTATTTATCGCTTGCCGTCACGGCGACGACGCCGGAAATCGCGGCGGGGTAGTGCCTCGTATTCCTGCCGTAGGGTCCGTTTCCGGTTGCGGCAAATAGCGCGACGACGCCACGGTCGGCGGCGTATTTGACGGTATCGCTCCAATTGTTGGTGGCGGCTGTTTCGCCGCCAAAGCTCATGTTGACAATCTTCGCGCCTTTGTCCGCGGCATATTTAACAGCCTCCATCGCCTCGCTTTCGTACCCGTTGCCTCTATCGTCCAGC